>Ga0126342_10008821_pt1 | contig 18063 bp, 10 predicted proteins | sample Cyp1metagenome_FD_92528 | JGI IMG/M metagenome (GOLD analysis project Ga0126342, IMG submission 92528) | Coral microbial communities from Lord Howe Island, Old Settlement Bay, Australia - Cyphastrea 1 metagenome | ecosystem: Host-associated > Invertebrates > Cnidaria > Coral ... | reverse complement strand
TTACCGTCTGTTTGACTGGAAACATTGGAAAAACACTGTCAAAAACAATGTTTTGGAAGGATTTCTTATATATATGTTGGAGTTGGCTACCGGCATTGGAACATGGAAAAATTGAAGAAAACAATCTAAATAGCGGTATTTTCAACGGTTGGGGAGATAAGGGAATTGGAAGCATTGTCGAACATGATGTTTTCGACCGGTTTTATGGCGACAAAAGTGTAAAGTACCGTGCTTTGAAGATTTTGAAGGAAACCATTGCAAAAACATGGAAACACATTCAAAGAACACGGGATTTGGGGGACTATCTAGGTGTCGTTGTCTAGCTATTTGAAATCCTCCGAAGGGAGGGAAAAGTGAAAGTTCCATAGCTTGGGAAGCTGTCGCGGCGGGGAAAAGTGAAAATTCCCTAGCTTGGGGAGCCCCCACAGGGGGGGGGAAGGAAAGCTTCACGGGGGAAAAGTGAAAATTCCGTCGCTTGGGAAGCCCCCACGGGGGGGAAAAGCGAAAATTCCCTAGCTTGGGAAGCCTCCACGGGGGGGAAAAGTGAAAATTCCATAGCTTGGGAAGCTGTCACGGCGGGGAAAAGGGAAAATTCCCTAGCTTGGGAAGCCCCCACGGGGGGGAAAAGCGAAAATTCCCTGGCTACGGACCGAAATAAACCTGCGGTGTGGGCGGCCACCCCACGCGAAGCGGGGTGAATAGATAGAGAGAGAGAGATATATATATATATATACATATACAATCATATGCATACACAATATTTATGCGCACATGATTATACATTGTATCAGTATCACCTAAATGTGCATTAGAACTCTGGTTGTTTGCCTTGGGTTGCACCGTTTTCCAGCTAAGCGGCACAAAACGGCGCTTTGCAGGCAGCAGAAATTGGGGAAGTGCCTGATCTCTCGTCGCATCCAGAATTCTCTGACTTCGTCACGGGGCCTGAGATGTCGCCAAGTCGGCTTGCTTCAAAAAATCAAAGGAAACCAAAGGAAACTTGCGACACCCTACAAGATCCTATAAGTGCAACATTCCTCTGTAACATCCTCCAACTGTTTGCCTCTCCGTTGGAATTGGTGGTCGAGGTTGGCTCAGTCCAGCCTCCAATCTGAAGCTTTCAACAAGTTGTCGGTGCCTGGGCTGCTCACAGGGCCATCGTTTTGTATCGATCATGCCCTGGAGACGTTGTGCCTCTTGCCACTGCCAGGGTGGTGTACCCCAAAGGTTTTGATGGTGCTTCCAATGTCTTCAAATGTCAGAGGCTCAGATGAGATTCGTTTTGCGAGTTTTACGTGTCATTCTATGTCTTTTATAAAATCTTTTGTCCTTTTGCTGATGTAAGACGCATCAAAACCCTGGAACAGTTCTCAGTGATTCTCATGCTCCATTTCAGGTTGCTCCTGTCTTGGCTTGACGGGATGATGTGAATATTTATATGCCAATGCGAGCTTGGACTGGGTGTCCGCTTGCACGTTGGCCTGACTGACGCAGACGCAGAGTATGATTGGAAAAACTTGCCTACGAATTTGGTTTGGTCCTCCCTACTTTCCACCGCATGTCACCCTGGCATTTACTGTGTCATGATCGCCTCGCGGACTTTCTACTTCTTGGGGTCAATTTTGTTCATCGTGTCGGAAAAGGATAGAAAAGGATGGAAAAGGATGGGAAAGGATGGAAAAGGATGGAAAAGGATGGAAAAGGATGGAAAAGGAACTAAAAAGTACTTACGAAGAATTACACCCAGAGGCAATTCCTCTAGCAGCCCATGATAGAAATGAAGGCACTGTAAATTACATTTTGATACATTTTAGACCACCTGCTTGCGGGGACTATTTTGGAAGTTTCCTGGATTTGACTTGTAGACTGTGGACTGTCGACTGTGGACGCCTGCGTTGCCTTGTATTGCCTAGTTGGCAAGAAACAGAGTCTCCAGTTACAGCCTCTTTGATGTTTGAAGTTTGATTTTCTGGCTCAATTTCTGACATGTCGAGTCAGAAGGATTATCGGCTATGGGGATGGCGATTCATGAGAGCACGTATATGTGACTGAGCGCAGCAGACACAATGGCTTATATCCAGGGTTGATGAATTCGCGTAAGCCTTGAGGGTGCGTGGAGCTCTATCAATTCCACAAGCATTATGATGGAACTTGCAGGGGAAGGTTTGGGCTCTGTGTCGGTTACTAGGGAAGCACTTCCCCCCCTAGTGCCGACTAGCAAACCTTAGTGGGTACTGCGCGATACCCACGGGATCCTGTGGCGTTGCCATAGGGGCCTTGCAAGCGCTGCCAGCGCCGACACTTCATCTAGGTGGAGTCTGAGGCCCTGGTGTATGAGTTCGTGCATTTGGGTCTTCCTTGCCATCTATATCTTTTTGGGCATCAAGGACACGGACTTCCTTGGAGGTGGCTACAACGGCAACTCCCTCTATCAGACGATCACAGAGGAGAGCGAGGGCATCTGCAAGAAAGCGGTGGCACTTGTTCAGGCAAGGCAAGCTACTACTTTCGAGGGTACAGATCAAAGCCATCTACGATCGGTTGGAACGACACCACTCCAAGGACGTGAAGTTCTTGCAGACAATCGCAGCAACCATGGAGCCACAACCCTGGCGCTGTGGATGCGGGAGGCTCAACAAGAAGACTGCAAGGCAATGCGGGACATGTCAATGGGGATATGCACCACCGCCTGGGCAGTGGGAATGGGACCAAGCAGCATGGGCCAGCCATTGGGAAGGAAACCAATGGGTTCAGTCTCCGAGAAGACAACAGAGCCAGGCTGCACAGTGGCCCGCTTCCACCAGATACAGGTCAGAAAGCCCGAGGCAGAGGACCTATCAGGAGTCTCCCAGACCCCGCGGTCGAAGGAAACCCAAGAAGAACAAGAACTCAGCGAAACAGAAAGAAGAGTTGGAGGAGCCACCTTGGAAATGGGAGGCGCCTTCTCTCCCATCACTGCCCGCAGCGGCGACGGCAAGCTCATCACTGGTCAACCCCAAAGAGGAGCAAACCGCTGCAGCAAAATACAAGGAGTTGCTGAACCAGCTCAAGAAAGCACCAGACAAACTGACACCAGAGATCCAAGCCATTGTGACCAAGGAAACTGTGCAAGAGACCAGAGGAGCTGCAAAATCCCTGCGCAGTGCAGTCTCCAAAATGGAAAAGGCGCAGGAGGCGTTGAACGCCGCCAATGGAGCCCGACTTCAATTGCACAGTCGCTGGCGTACCTTCATCGCCTCTGCAATTCCGCGATGGAAAACGTGGATCGAGGACTTTCAGAGAGACGATGCAGATCTACAGGAGAAGATCAAGACCGCCAAGGAATATTTGGAAGGTGTTCAGGAAGAATATGGTCAGCAGCACACGCAGTTTGGACTCAAAGGGCCCATCGAGATTGCGGACGACGAGGACAACACTGTCGACGAGGCGGCTGGCAAGATCAAGGAGAGCATGGACAGCATGATGCAATCCCTGGACGATGTGAAGGTGAAAGCAGATATGCTGTATGCCGAGCAGGAGAAGGCTGTCAAAAGGCCGCGCATCGATCAACCAGATGGAACTGGATCTGCATCGGAGCAGCCGCCTTTTGGCACGCCCGGCAGGACAGGGCCTTAGGGTCTGCCTGTCTAGGGCAAATTGAAGGAGTGCCCCAACTGAAGTGCATTCCCTGGGCCCACACGGTCGGTGATGAGTGGAACTTCGCAGCTACATGGGAGGCGAGCATGAGGGGTTGGCTGGCTGCCATTGAATGCGATGAACCACTTCAAGGACCCGGATGTTGCGCTTCTTTGAGGACACGTGATACCATTCGGAATCGAGTGACCTTCAGCAAGGAGCTGGAGGTTTGCTTTTATTCCTATCATGGCCTACTTGGAGGACAAACGAAGATGCTTGAGGCAGGGCTCCGTCATTGGGAGGACAAACCTTGGGCATTGAGACCGAGAATAGACCCATCTTCAAGAACCAGAATTGCGCCAGGTGCAGATCAAGACGAAGTTTCTTGGATGCAGACCGGCAAGCCAAAGACTATGAGAGGCGAGACTGAGATCCCCAACTGGGCTCTCGTTATGGGACAGCACCATCAAGTACCTCATCATGACGATACAAACTCAGAAGATCAGAGTGGGGAAGAGAGATCTGAACGAGAAGAAGGTGATGAGGCATCATATGGAGACAGATCAAATGGTGAGGCGCAAGTGGATGAATCACTTCAAAGTGTCATACTATTCCATCTTGACGACCCGGCTGTTCACAGTCATGTGCATTGGACGCACATTGAGGACGTGATCACGGAGATTTCTGTCATCATGCAGGTGCAAAGAAATCAGAAAAGGAATATCCATGAGCTACGTTGGGCTCCACTTGACATTCCAGGGCATTTGGCACCACTGATCGTGCAGCTTGAAGATGACATACCGCATGGATCAGCTCATGTGCTTTGCCTTGTGGACGTCGAAGTTCATGCCAACGTTGCAGAGTTCAACTATGCCACGGTCCCCGCTATTGACCGAAGAGTATTGGCTGTTCCCAATCCCACCAGGCGACAACAGCTTCTTGAACTCACGAGAGTGGCACCTTACTGCAGAGAAGTTCAGCACCGATGTTTGGTTGTTCACAATGGCATGTTGCTGAAATTGCAGGACTCTGAAGTGACACAAATTTCTTCAGGAGATCATCTCAAAATCGTGGTCCCTCCTGACATCTTTTGTGAGGACGCCACCTCTTATCGCATCAATGAGGCCATTGAGCGTGAACAAGAACAACGCAGATCACCCTTGAGAACTCCTGAGGATGGGTACTCACCAAGCCTCGTTCCCTCTGAGGAAATCAGGCTTGAATTTGGCAGAGCAAGTGAACCTGAGGAATTGGAGCTACTGCAAATTGGAAAGGAAGTACACCACCCAATAACCAGCCCAAAGGGGAGTGACGCTGATCCGCTAGCTGAACAAGAGGCGTGTATCGCCCTCCCCCCTTCGTTGGATGCACCAGAACCTCTCAAACACAGCTGGACTGAGGAATTCCTCAGGGCAATGGGAGCAGTGAATGTGGCTCAGGATGAGATGCCAGAGTTTCCCTTGCCTGACCCACGAGACGCAGATCAGCAACATGCATGGGTTCGAGATCTCATTCCAGTTTGGCAACAAAATGCAAGACCAGGGCCAGCGGGTGTGGAGATGCTCGCCAAGGTGGAGACATGGTACACTGACCATCGCTGAGTGCTTGAATGTCATCAGTCAAGAACGGTCATTCTGGCAGCGGACTTCACTACATGGCACCAAGATGTTGTCAGAGCTTGGTCGGACATTGTGATCCCTCAATTTGAGGTTGATATCCATTTGGTCTACCCAACGACACCTGATGTTGCCCAGGGTGTCATTGCACAGCTCATGTTGGCGCAGCGCCCAGACCAATTCCAAAGGTCGATTGTGGTGACCATCTCTGACACCGAGATCCAGAGAGGTCTCCCAAGATCAAGAGCGATTGTGGATTCAGACAGGGTATATTTGCACAACATCCTGCTGATGACGGGTTACCTGTACGAATGTCCACCAGAGTTTCATGCAAATCGTTGTCATCTCTGGTTTGAAGGACAGGAACTCACTGGCAACAACTACCATGCAACCCGTCATGGAGATGCCTTCATGTTGCATGTGATTCGAGAACGCGATTTGCAGGCACTTGAACACTTGACATACTCCGAGGAGCAGTTGCAGATTGGACTGGCATCCCTGATTTCGAGACCAACCGGAGTGGCTTATGCACCCGACTGGTACAATTCACTGGAGGTGGCATTTGAGGCAGGCTCTGCAGTTGAAATGCTCGAGGAAGGGAATGTGGCCTACATCCTCACTTGGTTTGTTGATGCTGATCGACACCATTTTTGCCAACAGCCGCGGCCAGTTAGGCTCACGGCCGATAGGAGATCGTGGAGGGTTGAGATCTTGGCTATGTGGCAATTTGATTTAACGCCACAGTGTCCAGCTGAACTCCATTTTGTGGATCCAATTCCTCCCAAAGCACCATGGGAAGGTCACATTGCGCACATCATCATTACACAAAGGGCAGACCCAGACCATGCAGCAGTCCTGATCAGTGCAACAAGCTGGGAAGACTATCCGCATGTGCATCAAAACCTGCACTACATCCCTCACATGGCATCTATGATGGATATCATTAATCGACATGCTCCTGAACGCTGCCGTGGAAGAGCTTGCAGAGTGAGAAGAGGAAATCAAATTTTTGACCATCAGGGCCGTTCACAGATTGGCAATGGAGATGGATTGGAGATTGAAATTATGCCACCAATTCAGCCGTCAGAAGATCACCTCAATCTCCTGCAAATAGGCAAACAACTCCAGTCCAAGCAGTATCCGGTGACAATTTCATTGGAGGCGACCCTCCCGCTGAAAATGGACTACGTCCCCGAGAACCACCACATGCCGGAGGTCCTGGTGACAGAGAATGCCCACACCAGTGACTACCTCATGGCTGATGATTTGGGGTTTTCCAGCTTGCCGATAGGGACGAATTTGACTGCCACATCCCTCCATGCGTTGCAAGAACTTCACAAGTACCAAGAAATTGATTTGGCAGGCAAGATCGCCTTGTATGTGGATGGATCTGCACTGCCTACGTCGTCTGCCTGGGCTGTGGTCGCAGTGGCCTATGACAACTTTGGAGGACCCAAATTTGCAGGGGCCTTGGCAAGACAAGTTGGGTGTGATCCAAATTCGGCGCAATGGATTGGAGCCACACATCATGACAACATTGCTGCCGAGATCACCGCTTCAGTGGCAGCACACATCACTGCACTCTGCCTCGAGGACACAGCCAACATTGTGATCAGACCCGACCTAAGGCTGAGTACGATGCTCTCCAAATCTTTGTGGACATGTTCTTCACATGGAAAATTGGCTGAGGTAGCGAGATGGATTGGAGGTGCATATCACGAGCATGGAGGTCAGGTCAGAGAAGTCAGAGGCCATACTGCTCATCCTTGGAATGACCTTGCAGATGCAGTTGCGAAGCTAGTTGCCAAAATGTACATCCAGGTGGGAAACATTGACTTCACCAAATGTCACGAAGCTGTCATCAACGGTGACATCAAATGGAACTGGATGTGGAACAAGCCAAGTACATTGAAGCACGTGTTTCCTCCTGGTACAGTGCCAAACAGCTGGGTTGCAACCCCAGCTGCAAGGAAGCTCAACTATGCATATGAGGAGTGCAAGGAGCAGGAGAGCCCATGGAAACAGATTGACTTCAAGATTGCAACAGCGAACGTTTTAGCTCTGAATGACAAGAATGATTTCCAGGACTGCGACCCTGTAGCATCCAGAGCTGAAAGGCTTGATAGTCAATGGCATCAAGAAGGGTGGGCTGTTGTGGGAGTCCAAGAGTCCAGAAGAAAAGAAGGGAGGTATCAGACTACCCACTATTCAATTCTGGCATCTGGACCCAAAGTGATCAATGGCATACCCCACTATGGGTGCGAACTTTTGCTTCACAAAACCATGACTATCAGCAAAGGAGAAAAAGTCACATTGACCACTGCCAAGTTAGCAGCAGCATGGGCCGATCCACGAAGACTCGTGGTGAACCTTACCGGAATTGGTAAGGCAATTTCCTTTGCGGTGTTACACGCCCCATGCAAGAGCTCTACTACCAGTATTGAGCAGGTGCGTGAATGGTGGGACGAAACTGCAAAGATTCTCCGAGAAGCATGTTTGGCTGACCTTGCATGGATACTGATCGATGCCAATGCACCGTTAGCCACCAAATGTTCTGAATTCTTTGGTACAGTTGGAGCTGAAGTTTCAAATGAGCAAGGCTCAGCTTTTGAATCCTTCCTTGAGGAAAACAAGATCTACGCGCCCACAACAATGTCTTGGTGCCACCGAGGCGACCATCACACATGGAAGCATCCAAGGGGAAACAAGCTCAGGTGCGACTATGTGCTGTGCACTGAGAAAGCCTTGGAATGCTGCTGGGCATCATGGACTACAAGCACTCAAGACTTTGGATTCACGCATGATGACCACCTACCAGTATGCCTGCACATTAGAGGGTGGTGGCCAGCCATTGGATTGGCTATGCTTGATCCCCGAAAGTGCAAAGAATTTCAGGAAGCATTGGAGACACTTCCGATTCCATGTTGGAGTGTTCATGCTGATGACCATGCTGCGATCTGGCAGCATTCTGTGATGCAGTTAGCCAAGCAGCATTTCACCACTACAACCAAGGAAAAAACCAGGCCAAGACTTTCCGAGGCCACCCTGGCGCTCATCCAACTCAAGAGGTCTGCTCTGGACTATGGGAGAAGACATGATTTGCTGAAGGACGAGCATTACAAGAATGAAATGAAGCTGCTGGAGAGACAGGTTCGAAAGGCAGTTAGTGAAGATCAGAAGCAGTTCTACGAGCATCTTGTCACCAATCTTCGAGAAGCAGGTGACCTCAAGGACTTCCGCCTGGTCTACCAGCTCCTTTCACGGCTCGGAGGAAGACCAGCTCACAAGACAGGCCAAAAATGGCCCTTGCCCTTGCTCAAAAGCAAAGAGGGACGCCCTCTCGGGTCTTTTCTAGATCAACAGCGCATGTGGCTTAGGCAGTTTGCTGAAGTGGAAGGTGGAATACCAATGTCAAGGGAATCTCTCCATCAGATGATGCCGCCGTCTCTTGGACTCCCTCCAGACGTCGTCGACACTGAAGCCATACCAACAGCAGACCAGCTTGCCAGGAAAATCCGGATGATCAAGAGAGGGAAGGCACCGGGACCAGATGGTATCCCACCAGACATTATCAAAGCAGGAGCAGGACCAATGGTGAACCACATTGCAGCAATGACAACTAAAGTCGCTCTTCGAGGACGAGAACCCAACGAATGGAGGGGAGGCAGATTAGTGCCCCTTCATAAAGGGAAGCTCCATAGATCTGACCCTGAGGGTTACCGATCTATCTTCATCAACAAGGTGGTTGCAAAACTCTACCATTCCACACTTCGGGATCACCTAGCACGAGCATGGCAAGGTAAGATCAAACACATCCAGTTTGGAGGCAGAGAAGGCTGCAGTACGGATACTCCGCATTTGCTGATCCAAGAGCACTTCAGACACTCTGCCACGAAGAGAATGCCAGCGGCAGCATTGTTTGTGGATTTCCGGGCGGCTTTTTACACGGTCATCCGACAAGGACTGTTTGAGCTGCCCATTGACGACACGGCATTCACAACGGTGCTCACCGGCATGGGCATTGAGAAAAAGAGGATTGAACAGCTGATACAACAGGCAACACACGACAATGCTACCAAAGGAATCTCGAAGCATGCTCAGTTCCTCCTGACGGACATGTTCAAGAGCACGTTCTTTCAACTGGAAGGACTACCTGAGGTGGCTCTGACAACGAGGGGAACACGACCAGGAGATCCGGTTGGAGATGTCCTCTTTAACATGCTGATGACAGTCATCCTCGAAGACGTTACCAACCTCATCCAGAGCAAGACCAGGGCAAGTTGGCAAGGAAATGCGGCTCCCGTCCAGGACCTTGGTGTACACAGAGATGTGGAGAATTACGCATGGTGCGAAGTAGCCTTTGTGGATGACTTGGCGGTCTTGCTTCGAGCTCCCACCCAAGAGGAACTCCATGCGTTGATTGAGATTTCCTTTAGAGCGGTTTATGAAGCAGCAACCAGAAGAGGGCTGATGCTCAACATGGAAGCAGGGAAAACAGAGGTGCTTAGAGCCTTTGTCGGCAGTGGAGCAAAAAACGCCAAACAACAGTTGGTCACCGACAACTTCGTCATGCCAATCATGATCGGAGAAGAAGAGCTACACCTCAGAGTGGTTCATTCCTATAAGCATCTTGGAGGATGGGTACATGCGGATGGGAAACCCAAACATGCTCTGAGAGAGAGGGTGCGTACAGCAAAACAATCCTGGGGCCCCCTGATCCAACCCTTTTTCAGAAAGAAAAACATTTCAGCTACAACGAAGATGCAGGTGTTTGAATCGCTGGTTATGTCTCGCATGCTCTTCAATGTTCATGCGCTCTCGCGTGTCACTCAAAAAGAGATTGATGAATGGGAGGCCGCTATGAGAAGCATGATTGCACCACTGGCTAATGGAGCACTCAAGGGACTTCCACCTTTCACTTTCACTACGGCAACTCTATGTGGAGTGGTCGGGATTTTGCCGCCCAGTGATCTACTTCATATCTCCCGATTGAGGTACATGCCGAGGCTGTTGAACAATTGTCCGGATGAGTTGTGGAGGCTGTTGAGAGAAGGAGATGGAGTTGAAACCTCATGGACTACCTCTTTGAGATCTTCATTGGCTTGGCTCTGCAAATTTGCAGGCCCGAGGATGCAACTCTCTTCTGAAGCTGAGCTGGACGATTGGTTGACCTTCATCAGGCTGGACCAGAAGTGGACCACTAGAGTCAAAAAGGCGGCAGCATCGTGCAGAGATTGTAGGAGAGAAGCAGCAGAGGCCGTGGTGTGGGAGCAGAGCTTTCAATTGGATCTCATGCGAGATGGAGCGTTGGAAGACCTCAAGGGCACCGCACAGAGAGACCCCACTTGGGTGTGTGAAACCTGCCAAGCGACTTTTATCTCAAAAAAGGCCCTCTCGGTGCATGCTATGAAGATGCACAGCTACAGGAACTTGGTGTCTCACTACGTTACTGATGGTAGCTGTCCAAACTGTGCAAAAAAACTTCACCAACAGAGCAAGATTGGCTACGCATCTTCAAGCAGTTCCTACTTGTTTCGAGAGGGTGAAGGCATGTTTCCCACCACTCAAGCAAGAGGTGATCCAAGAGATGGCCGAAGAAGACAAGCAACATGCACGGTGTATGAAAAGTCAAGGCTGGCTCAAAACAAAGGCATTGGTTCCCATGATCAAAGCTTTTGGCCCTTCACTACCGCCTGTTGACTCCGCTGAATCGAGGGAAATGCTGCTGCGGTGGACCGCGCGGAGAGCCCCCGATCCCCATCCGATGTTTGAGGCGTTGGAAGGGTTTTGCGTTGAGACTCAGGTTAATGACCCAGTGAAGGTCGAGGAGCCAGATGTCATCCCATTTGTGCTTCAATCTGCCGGTGGACATCTCAAAGGAGAAGCAGGACGCTACGAGATGACGGGCCTGGCGAGGATGCACGCTGCATTGCATATCCGCACATTGTGTTTCGTTCATTTCTTTAGCGGATATCGCCGTGTAGGCGACATCCATCACCAAATTGAGGCGCAATGGGAACAAAATCAAACCCAAATCTTTTGTCTCTCCGTAGACTTTTGTATTCAGAAGGAAGGGGGGGATTTGACCTTGGACTCTAGCAAGACCTTTTGGCTGGAGCGCATCCATTCTGGAGCCATCTGCGGAGTTGGGGGGGGGCCGCCATGTGAGACTTTTACCGCGGCAAGGCACATTGAAGGCGGCCCCCCCCGTTGAGGACGCATGATTGGCCTTACGGAGTACCTCACAATTCAGCAAGGTCATGGAGACAGACAAGGATTGGTACAATTTTGATGCTCACCATGGTTGTGGCTGTTGCACGGATTGGAGGAGTGGCCTTTTTGGAGCACCCATCATTTCCAGTGTGGATTGCCACCAAACGACCGAGCTCAATATGGAGTAGCAAAATGGCCAGGTGGCTCAAGCGCCTTCATTGTGCGCAGGTGCTGACATTCGATCAGTGTTTGATGGGATGCGAAGCACGAAAGCCTACCACGCTTTTGCTCATCCGCATGCAGAGCTTGAGGGAGGAGATTCTTAGCATGGGAACTGGAGGCAGATGCAACCATGCTCCAGGCGCACACCGCATTCTCAAAGGCAAGGACAGTGAGGGAATGTTCAACACAGCCGTTGCTAAGATCTACCCCATGAAGCTCAATGCGGCCATTGCACGAGCGATCTACCATTCAGTGAGCGGGTTTGCGCATCTAAGGGAGAGGGTTGAGCCCCTTCCTCAATGCCTTGAAACATTTCTTTCCTATGACTTTGTAGAACAGTCCAAGGTACAGCCGGACTGCTACTTTTGAAGTCATAGCTGTTGCAAGATCCAAGCAAGACATTGCAGTATCTCGAAAGGAAAAAGGAACTTGCAGGGGTTCAACTCTTGCGACGGACGAAGAATCAAATGGAGACAAGATCATGGCTTTTGAATCGGGCTGGCAGCCTGCCACCGATTTGATACTCGCGTGTCTTTGCTATCTTGAATCATGGCTTATGTATTCTTTACTTCCGATACGCTTACTTTCTGGTCCAACGTCTTGCTGAAGCATCACATCAGACATGGACATGGAATGGGAGACTTGCAAACACGTTGTGAGGGACCATGAAGAAACGTAGAGTAGAAACAGAGATCAGATCACAGGTGCCACCTCACATCACTTGCAGAGAACAAGTTCATCACTGAAAGGGAATCATCATGTTGGCCAGCCCTGCTTATCAAAAGCAATGCCTGACATCACCTGTTGAGTGCTGAGACATCCTACTGTTGAGCCACCCTTCTGATCCTTTGGGAAGACGCTTCCTGTGCTTCTCAGTATCGTTAATCCCAGGTTCAGCCATCCATCATCTGGGGCTGCGGCTTTTCGGTGAATGCCTCGGTGGTGCACTTGTTAAGACAGTGGTTCTTGCATGGAGAAATGTGACCGATATAGAAGGATTCATAATGATTCATACCACACAAGTTAATCACTCCACACTGCAAGGGCAGGATATTCTTGCCCGAGTAGCCCCATGTAGCCCCAAAATTTTGGGCTGCAAAGACTAGGGCTGTGGATTTGAGGTAATCCATGTGCTTCAAGGTGCTCCTATTTCACCTGGTTTGTTCGCATCGACCTCGAAAAAAAGTCAAGTCTTTCAGAGTCTTTCTTTATCTTTCTTTGCTTGTCAGATCTTCTCGGATCTTGTCAGATCTTCGCTAGATTCTGTTAGAAATTGTTAGAATGTTTGATGCTGAGGCCCTCAATTGTGGGCTTCTGTACACCTATCACGCCTTACAGTGTCCGATGGAGGCTCTGCATGGCAGCTAAGACGCACTTAGGCATTTGTGACAGATGGAAATGACGACAAATGTCCACTGCAAATCTCAATGTGGTTGTGCTGGTTGTGCACTGCTGTGCAGTCATGAATGTTGTTTCAAGAAGCCGCGCACTTCGCAGCCTGATGTGTGCTCGTTGCTTGGATCAAGCTTGAAGTCCTGAACATGTGTCAGCCAAACCCTTAACCGATCATGCGCATGGCATGGTACACTTGGAACTTGAGACCCTGATTGCCATTGCTACTATTTATCAAGCAAGTTAACTTTTTCAAAGATCTCATCACAAAGACAAAGTCGTGACAAAGTGTCACAAACCTATGACTTTTTGATACTTACTTTTTGATACTTGTTGTTTTTTTTCAAATCCGTAGCCGCACCATGCTGCAGCTGCCCAGGGTTTGTAGATGCGAGAAGTAGAGATTCCCAGGACGAGGTCACCAACTACAGGCTACGTTGATATGGCTCATTCCTGGGACGATCTTGAGCTCAGCCTGGTGAAAAGTGAAATGAACGGCAATGGTCGTCCAAATGGTCGGGCACATGATCGTGCCAGTCCAGCTCATTTCACTCATTCCGACTGGACCCCCAACGGCTCAAATGGCTCTGTCACCAGCCCACTTGTGGATCAGCTCGAAGAAGAGGTGATTGACCTCAGCCACACTTGTTACAATCTCATTTTTGTGAGTGGGAAAGCGAGTGTCCTAGCACCAATGTTGGCAGTAGCAGCTGGGCAGTTTGGAATGCTTTGGATTGTTGGATGGAGTTCACCGGAGTATTTCTTTGAAAGCGGCCAGTGGGTTGTTCCGATTTCTGACTACTGGACTGTGAACGCCATGAAGTGCCTGTCGATGCTTCTGACCTTTTTCAGGGTCAGTGGTGAGTTCAAAGATGCTGCGAAGCTATACCGTGTTTTGGCCCACAGACCGGCGGTCCACATGACCATGCAGCAGCGCATTTTGGGCTTTGGGGCATTTCTTTTACAATACATCGTGGCGGTAGTTGTCGTACTTATGGCGATTCAGCTGATACTGACCAGCACCACACCTATTGCTACGATTGGCAAGCTGTGGGTCGTCTTCACTACTCTGGACTTTGACAATTACCTGTGTGGCTTTATTCTTTTCATTTTTGATTGCGAACATGCATTCAGTTGGCAGGTGAAGCTTCAGTCACACTCTGCGCGTCGTTTGCTGCCTCAACCTTCCAGAACATGGTTGCTAATATACTGGGCTCCTGTTGGTGTAGCTCTGGTTTGTGTATGTCTCTCCGTTTGCTTCAACATATGTCCACTGACCATGCTCCACTATGGTCCTGTTGGGAACCAGGAACCTGTCTTGATGCTCACCAGCACTATGGGCTTACCACAGGGCTGTTGTGCCCCTCAAGTGAACACCGACATCGTCGAGCAAGGGGAGCAAACAGGTGTGCAAGTCAGCGTTCCCTGCGTGTCTTCAAATGAACTTCGTGAAGCTCGTAGCGCACCGCTCGTCTACTATGTGGTCGTGCCGGACGGACGCCCCAGCCCGTCCAGCTTACAAGTTATGGAGGGCCGTGGTGGCGATGGAAATCGTGGTTTGAGATATGGACATATCGTAGCAAAACCTTTGCAGATGCGATGGTGGCTGACCAGCCATAACTTCGATCCTGGCATCTACACGGCCATGCTACGTAGCGGAGCAGGCGGATTAGCGCTTTACCAGAGCAGTTTTCCAAGCGTGGCAACATGGAAAATCGAGGAGTTTCCTTGGAGTGCTCGAGCAAGAATCTTTGTGACAGCCGTAAATCCTGACACAGGAGCTTTGAGCCCATCACCAGTTCAGTCAGCTGTGATCATTCGAAAGGTGTGCTCCTCTCATTGCCTCCGGTGTGACTCTGAAGGATCATGCTTGGAATGTGAGGCGGGCTTTGTACCAGAAGAAGGGGAGGTGCCTGGGGTGAAAATTGTCGACTCAGTGGTGAAGTGGATATGTTCGCCGTGCGCTCCTGGCTGTGCAACGTGCCACCATGCTGGTGCGGGAAAATGCGATGCTGGCGGCTGTTCTCCTGGCTATGGCTTTTCGCAAGGCTTTTGCATTCCTTGCTTCAGTCCCCTTTGCAGCTGTGATGAAGACCGTGAAGACTCCAAGTCCCATGCGGATTTACAAGTAATATCGGATGCGCCCACCAAAGTCACACTGCCAGCTAAGCTGCCTTGTCGTGGTTGTCCTGCAACTTTTGGCTTGGATGAGGAAGGAGACTGCTTACCCTGTTTAGTGCGGGGATGCAAGTATTGCCCAGCCCTGGACTTTTGCCAGGAATGCGCAGAGGGCACCACTTTGAGATCTGTGGGAAGTGATGGGAATGGCAGTCGAATTGTACAGGAATGTGGACCATGTGCTGACCACTGCTCAAGGTGTGATCTTTTAGGTGAGGGTCGGTGTGACCCTGAACAGTGTCACCAAGGCTTTAGTTTGACAGCCACAGGTGTTTGCGCGCCCTGCTCCATACATTGCTCCAACTGCACAAAGGCTGGTCCAGGTCGATGTGACACTGGGAGCTGTAGGCCCGGCTACGGACTGCAAGGCCTGGATTCAACATGATTTCACTTGATTTAACATTAAAATCATTTAAAATCTTTAAAATTTAAAAGATTAAAGATATTAAAGCCTTTCCTTTGTTACTGACTTTAGTATTTAAATTACATATTCAAGGTTTCCTTGATGTAGCATGATCATTTACAATGCAATTTAGCGATTGCACCACCGGCCGCTGAGGCGCCTCTGAATGCTCTAAATGCAAGGTTGACGGGTGCGACGTTTGCGACTTCAGCTTTGGCTGTGATGTTTGCCGGGATGGCTTTGGGCTTACGCCCGACCGGAGTTGTGAAGCATGCGCTACAGCATGCAAGCGGTGCACAGGAGCTGGTGTAGATGGCTGTGCCGAATGCGTAGCTGGTTTTGGATGGGATGCTGGACGTTGCTTTTCCTGCGCCGATCAGTGTGAGAACTGTGCACAGAACGGACCAGGTCAATGTGACCCAGGTCAATGTAGCACTGGTTGGATCTTGGAAAATGTCACTGGTCTAGGATCCATTTGTGTCCATGACAAGGCAGACCAAACAAGTCTCACCCGGATGCAGTGATTCTCGGAAGCAAAACTGGTTCTTTCCATTTCTTTCCATGCTATCGCTGCTGTGAGTGACTTAAAGATACTCTAAACATCTCTAAACATCTTCAATGATCTTTGGGCTCCACTTCTCCTCGGCAGTCTGCATTCTGAACAGTGTTCCTGAGGCAGACGGTCATTGCTGCATAACATTGCGGCAGGTGGATTAGTTGGTGCCTGGGGAGTTCAACAAGGTCTTTTGGGCGTGCCGCTGCTTGCCAGAGGGAGAAGGGCAGACGATGGAGTGCCGTTGCATGCCGTTGCAGTTGCACCAAAGTTCTACAGTTGCACAAAGTTGCTAACGTAGATCTATGCTCAGGTTTGCCAGCCCAGCCTTTTTCTTCCGCATGTCACTCAGACTACTTGTGACATGTCATCGAACAGATTGCTATGCAATTGCTTTGCCAAGGCTATAGGCAGGTGCCATGCCCTCAGCCCCACAGTGATTGAATGTCAGCATGAATTTGGTTTCTTCACTTGGTTTAGCCATCTTTAGCCTGCGGCATTCTGGGCCCACGGTGCAGGACCCCGACCATGGCAGCATTCTTTGTTTATGGTGCTGGTGCAGGAGCTGAGGTCTCAGAGTTCCGACATGCTAATTACGCAGCTTGCGATTCCTCTGTAAGTTTTGCAGCCAAGGTCATGTCTAGCGTGCTGGGTGGGAAAGGTTGGTAAGAGCCTGATCCAATGATACTGGGACCAGTAGCTACATGTGGCAAAAACATGCAAGAATTGTACATAGCAAAAGACTTCACGGGCAGTTGGTAAATACGGTCTCGAGATGTCTTGAGAAAAATATTATATTATTAAATTTATTTGTAATTATTTCTTGAATTATTATGTAATTATAGTTTATTATGCATTTAGTTCAACATTTATTTATTTATTTAATTTATGAAAAACCAAAAAAAAAACATATAATTTTGTGAAATTAATTCCAATCTGATCCTATCCTGTATTTTGATTGATGCCGGTTTCATGAATGTTTATGGAATTTTCATACAATTTTTATATTGGTTATATTTGCGAACTGAAACATAGAATGACCTTTTCGAAACCTAACCGCCCACTTCACACATAGAATGCTGCGAAAAAAATGACACATAGAATGAATTCAAGGGTCTTTGGGGGTATGTTTTTTATGATTCTCGCTGATTTCCACGTGAATTATGCCTTCCTTGACGATTTTTGTCCCTTCCTGCTGACCTTTGTGACACTTAGAATGCCACACCAATCCAACCCAAGAAATAATTACATAAACATCTTGAGATATCTTGAGATTTGCATGTGGAATTGGGTGATTCTGCCCGTCCTGCGCAATTGGCTTTGGCTATGGGCATTTTCCCACTATAGCCACTCATTCTACGTGTGTTTTTCTCACTAGCCACGTGTTTGTGCCCTGCGGGGGAACCTGTTCCCTCTTCTCTTATCCTCTTCTTTTTTCTTGTCCTTTCCTTCTATGATGTTCCTTTTCTTTCCTTCGCTTCAATGTCTCTATTGCCCATTGACCTATATCTGCTGTAGTTTCCACGGGCATTCTATGTGTGTTTTGCGCCACTACAGCAACGTGTTTGTACCATGCAGGGGGGCCTGTTCCCTTTTCTCGTATCCTCTTCCCTTTTCTTTCCTTGTTTTTGCCTACGCGCCGAAAACCGTACTAGTAAAATGCAGGTTTTTGACGTTTCTCATATGGGGGGGTGGGGGGTGTAATAACGTTCTTGGCGTCTGTCTCTAGATGATCGTCTTTCTTCTATGACGGCATGCCACGCTAGCACCGTCTCACGTACTTGCTGGCACGCATTGGATGCTACGCTAGCACACGTCTGTGAACGTCTCTGCACATACTCTTGTGAAATGGGTTTGGGGGGGTGGGGGTG
>Ga0126342_10008820_pt1 | contig 18064 bp, 9 predicted proteins | sample Cyp1metagenome_FD_92528 | JGI IMG/M metagenome (GOLD analysis project Ga0126342, IMG submission 92528) | Coral microbial communities from Lord Howe Island, Old Settlement Bay, Australia - Cyphastrea 1 metagenome | ecosystem: Host-associated > Invertebrates > Cnidaria > Coral ... | reverse complement strand
TTGAGGTCCGGCAGGGAACACTGGGCGGGGATGGTCGTGGTTGAGGTCCGGCAGGGCACACTGAGCGTGGATGGTCGTGGTTGAGGTCCGGCAGGGCACACTGGGCGTGGATGGTCGTGGTTGAGGTCCGACAGAGAACACTGTGGATCACGGGTCGCAGTTGGACGAGGACGACGAGGACGACGAGGACGACAAGGACGACAAGGATGACAAGGAGGACGAGGAGGACGAGGAGGAGAGGAGGAGGAGGAGGACGAGGAGGAGGAGGAGGAGGAGGAGGAGGAGGACGAGGCAGGAGGCAGGAGGAGGCAACTGACATAAAATCTAACAACCCTCACCTGGCAGGTGGGGAATCAACACCAACTGCAGAGTTGGGAACAATTTAAGAAATGTTAGCTGAGGGGAGACTGGACACCTTTTTCAATGATAAACAAATTTGTGGATGGTTCTCTCTATCATGTATGGTGAGGCGGCGAGGTCGCTGCAATTCAACCAGAGTGCATGGTAGTATAAACCATGGGTTTTCTAGGTTTCCCGGTGTCCAGTAAATGTTTCCGTAAGCACACCTAGAATTGTAGCCTGAAAATTCGGTAGAGCAACACATGGATATCTTTTTTAGGGGTCGGGACCAAAAAATAAATCGATAAATGTCTTGGATACCTATGGATATTTGAGAAAAGTCCTGGATTTTTCTTATCTTTCTTGGGACCCATCGAATAAAACCAATCCCTCCAATCCGTTTTTCAACTGACGGAAACCCAGTCACTTCTTTGGCTCACTGTCCTCTAATCGGCCCTCCTGTCGATTCCACCTTAGCAATGGGAAAATGAATGGGATATCATGGGACTTAAGAGGGGGTTACCCTCTGGTTATGTCTACATAGCTATTGAAAATTGTGATTTATAGTGGATTTTCCCATTGAAAATTGTGATTTTCCATAGTTTTTTGTATGTTTACCAGAGGGTATCATGTAATATCATAGAATTCAAGAGGCAATAGGTTCAATGGGATATAATGGGAGTGGCGGAAATCACGCTATTAATGAATGGTATCCCTGAAAATTCCCAGATCATGGACTATGATCATCCCAGTACATCAACAGATTGGATAGTATAAACCTCTATCATCAACAAATACCGGGGGTCTGAAATTACTCAAATTTGAATGTCCAAAAATGAAAAAGATCAGCCAGCACTTGGCGTTGAGATAGTTGCAGAAAAGTTCATTTCCTGGGTATGGTGATAATAATAACCATCAATTCATTACTAAGGGTATGGTGTCACCCGATTATCCTAATTTCAAACATATACCTTAATCGGGATGGTTTCTGCATCATATTTCAAACATCTGGACGCGCAGGTAATATAGCACAAATCAGTTACTATAGTTGTGGTTCGTCATACGAATATCTACTATCATTCATTCACTCACCTGAAAAATCGCCTATTTGGGGCTACTTACCCTCTGGTTATTTAACATAGCCATGGTATCCATGGTATAGATGGCCCATAGAAATAGATGGCTTACCTGGGTTTACCTTTTAAAAATTGTGATTTTCCATGGCAAACCGTTAAATAACATCCAGCGGTTCCGACATCGGCCATTTTTTGGGTCACTTCGCAGGTCGAGTCCGACTGCCAGTGGAGCCGGTCGAGCCTGGCCGTCCTGGGATTTCACCCTCGTAATCTGTTATTGTTCTGATTTCATGATTTCTACCCTCTGGTATACAAAAAACTATGGAAAGATCCACCATTTTTCATGAGTAAATCCACTATTTCGACTGGGCCATTTTCTATGTCGCAAACTGTTAGTTTACCAGAAGCTATCTTTTCTGCCGCTAAAAGATGTTAAAAATATCAATTTGCCCATCTAAATCACCCAAACGCCCCCAAAATTTGTCCCAGTCCTGGTCCGCTCTTAGAGCTCATCGGCAGGCCTGGGGAACTAAATGAAAGTTTCAATTGGAAACCCAACTATACATGGTGGATTTTCCATTGCAATGTTCGATTTTGCCAGAGGGTGAACTATACAAAAAAACTTGCTCAATGGATTGATTTGAAGATAGATTCCAGCCAAACACCAGTGCTTTACACCGCAATATCCGGGCTTCCTGTTTATCTTCCGTTGAACTATTTGGTTAAGCATCAACGTCCTTATAAAATAGACATTTGGGAGTGTACAACATTTTAGACACACACACACACGCAATTTTTAGGGACTCATATGATGACTTTACATTACTCTAGGATCTTGGGGTAGTGAGGATCGTTAGGAGAAATGAAGCACTATACTTCACTCAAGCAACAACTGCTACTGGCGAAAGCTCTTCACCCTACCTGTACCTGCTGGGGGGATGCGCAAAGTTTCAATGAGAACATATGATTATTATGTGCACTTGCACGAAGAGGATGAAGAAATTCAGCATAGCCAACAGAATGACTACAGTAGTGATTTGAAAGTGTAAAGTGTAGAGTGTGGGGTGTAAAGTGTAAAGTGTAAAGAGAAGATGGTGTCCCTGGCGGGGGGTTGAGCCCATGGCAAGACGGTTGGGGACCGGGGGGGGGGGGGGGGGGGGGGGGGTAGTTAAATGAGAAGTTTCTCGCATTTGGAGATTCCAGCCCCCCCAATACCTTGCTAAAGCAAGGGGGACTTCAGCTAGCAGAATCTAGCTTTCGTGATAAGATTGAAGATCAATCCATCACTTTTTTGGAGAAATCTATCAGGCTTGCAGCCCCATTGCTGTTGATAAAAATGCAATTGAATCCAATAATCCATGGATGAACGCCCTTGAATGCCAAAACTCTAGTGATCAAAACCCATATGTTTCTAAGTTTCATTTCACCATGCCAAGCTTCTCTTTCGCCCCGCCACGATATCTTCCCCTGCTCGTGAGGCCGCACTGGCACGTGGTGGTCGGGGCGGCGGCAGCGCCGGTGGTTTCACACCGCTGAGGTTATGCGCTTCTTCCAGGGAGCTGTAGACCCGTTGAGGTTCGAAACCTGGCTCCAAACCTCGTGGCAGCTGGCTCTGGTAAGAAGTCTTTTCCTGGGGAAATCATGTTGAAGATGAAGAAAAGAACTGAAAGAATGTAATGACAAATATGAAAATTATCAGTAGAGCAGTGACAAGTGTATTCTTGAAAGTGCTTGGGGCATACAAATCATGACGAAGAAGAACGCGTAGCATGCTGAAGCTGGTGTTAGTATTGCTGTTGGGGAGAATTAACAGTCTCAAATCAAACATGTTAATAATGTTAAATTTTAAGGTTTACCCGTTTCCAGCCACAAATGTAGTGAACTAACTGCCACTCACTGAGTCTAAATCTCACCATCACTAGGTTTCAGCGCGCCTGCCAAAGCACGATCGATGCCATCTGCCAAAGATGTAAAGCCGCCCACACCACCCATATGAGCAGTTGGCAGCCCAGCACCTGCCTTAGCGCAAAATAGAGCAAAATAGAGCAACATCAAACTGGCAGAGCTTCACATACATCATTGATCTATGGATGGTTTATGATCTTTTGCCATACTACAAATAAAAATACGTTGAATGTCAGTGAATAAATGAAAATACGAAACATACAGTAGTAATTCATCAATACTTTTGCAGTGGGATTCTATTGATTCTACGATCTTTTTGGGGCACATGTCCGAGCATCAGCTGCTTGCATCCATGGCGTTCCTGTCGCTTTGCCGCTGGCTTCTCGTTCCTGTTGCGTCTGTACCACCGTGCAGTGTCGATCATAGCTGGAGTTGCAGGAGCAGCTATAAGAGGATGTGAAACTACCTCAGCTGGATGTCAAAAGGATAAGAAAACTAGCAAATTGGCAAACATAGAGGTTTTACCAGCAAAATGCTGGTTTAGCCTAACCAGGGTAACCATCGCACAATGGCAATAGAACATAGCTAGCTGGACAAATTCTATTAAGTTCGATGATTTCTTTGATGATTTTCCTATTGAGAATTCCCATTCATGAGGCATTTCCAATGCCATGTTTGATGGGGTTGGACACTTGGGAATAATTAGCACTGGTTACAACACGATTAGCAACAGTTGGGGGCCTTTGGCCAAGGTTGTGAATCAGTTGCTACTTGGGACGCACGCCTAAGCAGCTGTAATGCACCTGGATATCGTGCGCTTGTCCCGGAAAAATACGGGAGGCTATGCGGGGATAAAGCAGTTCTAGGACATAACACCACTATCAATTATGAGACCTTCTTGTATACTGTTTTTAAACATAGCCTCATCATGCCTCATCCAGCCGTTGATGTCTGGAATTTTTTACATTGGAGGATTTGTCCCGAGGTGGTTCAACATGGTGCCGGATGACAAGCAATCAACAAATGGGACATTCTCTCAAAATTTGAGTCCCATTCCCCTATTCGCGTTGCAATTCAGTGTGATATAATATGCCATATATTTTTAATATCTTTCAGCCGTAAAATCAACTTTCGCAAATGGCATGAGACAAACCCAAACATAGTTACCTTATTGAATCCGCAGCTAATTTCACGGTTGGTTATGTCGTGGTTAACTCAGTAACGATGCATCCTCAAAAACTGGTTGGTTGTTTTAACCATCTTGAAAAATATTAGTCAATGGGAAGGATCATCTCATATATTATGGACAATAAAAAATGTTTGAAACCACCAACGAGTCATTAGTGATGCATCCTCAAATATGAAGAAACCGTCAAACAACCAGCGATAAAACCAGCCACCCTTGCCGCGCTGGCATTTTCTGGTCCTCTTATCGTGGTCCAAGAAGGATTGGCGACAGCTGGAACATTTCCTCATTTTCGGTGCTTTTCGGTGAGTTTGATCAAACGTTAGACACTAATCCACCGAAAATCACAGATAAATTGGAAGGTTATTGGCAACATAATTTGTGCATGTGGATTTTCCATGGCCGGCATGTTTGAGTATGAGAGGGTAGTCCCGATGACATAAAACTCTTGAATTGACCCTCGGTTAAATGCTACGTTCCGTTTCTTGATGGGGTATTCAGTAGTAAAGGGCCGGGAATAGTCATCACGGTTCGCGCCTGTCAGCAAGATGGGTATGTTTTAGCTAAAGAATCTATACCCTTCCCCCCATCCACATTTTCCCTGTAAAAAATCACTACTCCGATGGCTTGTAAACCTTCATCAGCTTGAAAACTGCTGAATCATCGTTGTCGAGAAGCAAATCACCAGATCCTTTCACAGGAACATAGCTGAAAGCTTGACAATTGCAACCAGCCATCTTGCATTTTAGCTTCCTTCGCGCCACAAGGATCGAGTTTTTGGGATTATGGGATTATGGGACTATGGGGTTGATAATCGGCCACATTTTTTCTTGTGTTTACCGTTTACCCCATGTAACGATCATCGGCTGGTAGCTTCCACCATTCCGACGCTAGTTAGTTCTTGATCCAGCACTTGGCTTGGGGCTCTGGCCATAAAAACATCAAAAATGGCAGCAGTAGTGGACAACCAAGTACCAACAGTGGGTGGAACATGTTAACCCCACACTTTTCTCCATTCCATGAATGTTTCTGCATGATTCGATTGATCATTATGTGGAGTAAATCGCCATCATTTCATTAAGATCTATCTCTCTCTCTCTCTCAATCTCTGATTTTGCTGAATAAATCGCAATGCTTGGCTTAAAACATATTCAAATAAGTGTTTTGTTGGTTGCATCACCTGCTTTATAGTTTGGTTCATCTGTTCTATTGTTTGGTTCATCTGTTCTATATCGTTCACTCTGGCATTTTCCCCTGTCCTGGTCTCCGGATAATCTGCCCAGGTGTGTTCTCGATACCTGAAGGATGCAGGACATCTGCCATGCCAAAATCTGCCACTTTGAAGGACACGGTTGCAAAACATGATGTTAATATGGTACAAAACATGATGTTAATATGGTACAAAACATGATGTTAATATGGTATTCATATGAACCATGGTGTCAACATGTTACCACACGGTGGAAAAACATGGAAATCATGGAGCTATTGTGGACATCCAGAGGCCCAACCCGTAGATTTCACCAAATCAATATGCTCTGGTGGATGGTTGTGGCTTTCGATCTTCCGGGGCCCCAAAAGTGTTGGACACTTCCACCACCGTGGCGAGGTATCCGTGGCACCCCATCCACGTACAAGGCAACAAGTTACCGTATGAATTGATTTTGAATTGGAAACAATGCAGCTCCGCTTGGCTCTGACGGGTGGCTTGCACGATAAGTGCTAACCTGTTTTTTTGAGGTACCACTAACCCCTGCTTCCGGACAAACACCGCACGCCTGTGGCCACAGAAACACGTGGACGCAGGGCCAATGGCCTTACATTCCAAACCGCTGTCTGCCTGGAAGCTGGTTCAACCATCTCCCACCCAATGTCTGCGCCGGATTTTCTTTTGGACTATTAATTGGGGAGGTTGACCGCGAAATAACGAAAAAATATTGCGACATTTAATGCCACTCTAGCTATAGGGGTTATGCAAAATCCGGGGTTCGCATGTTAGGATGAAAACATCGAATGTTTCTGTCTGTGTCCCTGTGTGTGGCAGTTCACACTTCGCAGGAACGTCAACATAGCAGTGAGTGGATCACATTGCATCTGATGAACGTTCAAACCCCGCCCATCCAGCCTGCCCATGATGTGCCGAACAACATTTCTTGACAAAAAGCATCCCGCAAAACGGACGAAAATTGGAACAAACCCCCTTAGGTGAAGATAAACAAGTTCCTTGAAATAAAAAATCAATTTTAAAGCAAATGGCAGTTTTTTTGATCACAACATCCACAATCTACATGATGAAAATAGGTTCGGCTCTGCTTGGTCCCTGCCTCCACCCAATAGACCCATAAACGTCGTTCCGGATCAGTGGCTTTTTCCCTCAAGGCTTCGTATTCGCCTTACCATGAAACAACTAACAATGGCACGCGGTGGCCCGGAAACAAGGTTGGATCCCCTGCCAAAGTCTCTACTTTCAATGAAAGAACAAATGCTTGAGCAATCAGTTGCAGTTTTAAGGGAATACAGCTGGCTGGTGATTTCAGAATCCTACAGTCAATCATCATCTTCCGAAAAGCAAAATACAGTGCGCAATGGAAAGAATTTCCCAATCCACTTATGTTGTGTTGAAGGTTTTGAGTTTGCACGGCTGCCTTGGCCCTCGTTCCATATTATTGGGGATGTGGCTGGGGCCAGCCATAATATGGTTCAAGGTATGGTCCAAGGCAACAGCCTGGCACGTGATGCATATCTCCCTCATTTGTTTGGTATATGGCCATTAATTTAGAAGGTTACATCTCATTTTACCATATTTATTGGGGCAACCATGCTCATACCCATCAACCACCGAATGGTTTCAAACAAACGTACCAAGGCCAGACAAAAACCCAATGCAATCTGCAATCAGCAATGTGTGGGCGGCCAGAAAAACAACCAACACATGCCCCTTTCTTGATGATTAGAGCCGAACTGTGCCCAACCATTTGTCGATTTCCATTGCGTTGGGGCACGTTCATCCAGCAAACGTCCACCATCGGAATCACCCACCAGTTGACGATACCTGCAGCAAGGTGCTGGCAAGCTAAAGGCAGGGGCACGGCCTTCGTTGGGTAACGTTTATTTTTTTCATTGGTTTTAATATCCTTCCATGTGGCTGTGGAGAAAATAAAAAGGAGTCGCCCAGACAGGGATATTGCTGTCCAAGTTCAACCATCGTAGTTGCGTCTATTATCGTCTATTTTCAGCCACGTCCGGAAAGCACAGAAACTTTATGCCAATGTGTGCATGGAAAAAGCGACGCCAGAAGCCAGGCCAAACTATTTTTACCGCTGACGCAAGCACAAATTCCGCCGCCCATCAACAGAAAGACTAGCCAACCACCGCTCTGTCACATACATGCCTTCACTCCGTGGTGAAGCGGCCGGCGCTGAAACTAGACATGTAAGGCTTTAAGTTTGGAAATGGAAACGCACGTCCCTGTACGGCATTTAGATCTTTATTGATGGCAATGCAAATCAAATCGAAGTTTACTCATGGACGTGTTGCATGGAAGCGGCAACGGGTACTCAAATCTGACATGTTGGTTACCTGACGCCGCATCTGCGCCCACAGCAGGATCGAAAATGAGCCAAACTGAAGTCCAAACCGCTCAATCTTTCCTCAAGTTGGCCTGTACAAAATGGACAGACTTGATGATTAATTTTCAGTTCAGGTGGATTCGCAAATCCTGGGGTATCCTCTGCGACTGGGTACATCAATGTTTTGGCACTTCCCTGATTCATTATGCCTACATGAACACCAGCCACAAGCATGGAAACTCTTGGCGGGCACTTTCTTGTTTATACTATAGTTGGCTATGGATCAATACCTATTATGCAATATTTTGGAGGGATGAACTTCCATTTGTCAGCTATCTTGAAGGTTCACCAGTTTCTTCCAAGGGCTCCTCTGAACCGAGCATAGAAACAACCCAGGAATACTAATTAGCCATATGGGCGAAGGCCAAGTACTGAAACACGGGCTTTTTTGAAAAAAATAAGGAAAAAACATGTAGGACATCAACTGTGGCTCTAATGCTTTCAAAATCATCTCGGATTTTTTATCTCCGTGCATGCGCGCTTGCCAGCAAAAGATCTGTCGGAGCCCAATATCAAACCTGTTGATCCACATGAAGTTGAATTTGGAAGCTTAAAGCACAAACATTGATGGTAGCCCCCTCGCTTTTGATGATGCAAAAGCGCGATTTCAGATTCCCTGTTCTGCGGTGTTTGGCTATTCACTAAGTAGTGTCCCACGAGAAATCTTTCTAGCCGAGAGTCGAGGAACGAAAAGCATCAACCAATGAAAAGTGTCATTCTCTAGCACAGCTAGGGCTTAAAAGATTGGGAATCCTCAGGGAAAATTGAAATGTCTGTTTGGATGAATTCAGAAAAATATCCAAAAACTCATTGCCACATGCATCTGGCATGTCTCGGGCACATGAAGTCTCACCAGCAGCACCTGAAATATTTATCATCAAAAGGTAGCTGAACCCGAAAGGCAGAAACAGAAAGCTACAAAACTTCAGATATCGTCAGATCTCTTGCAGAATTCGTACTACGAAACTCCCAAGGCAATGTGTTTAACCCAAATGGCACCATTTAAAAAAAATAAGCAGAACAAGTGACAGGTGAAGCAAAACACACATACCACACAGCGATTTCCATTGCCTTTACGCAAAATCCACTGATTAATAATTCGGTTCACTATTGCCATAATTTTGAAACAAAATACCTCATGTCACACACACACACACTCACATGCATATGTGTGCAAACACACACACATATATATATATATATATATTATATGTATATATAGAGATAAATCAGCAAGCCCCGAAAAGATAGAAAAGTAGGACTTTCCTAGAAATTATGGTGCGACATCATCATTAACAGCCTGGACACAAATGATCTTTCTGAGGACCCCTATGCGCAGCCTCACATGAGCAATCCTTGCCTCTGATTTTGACAACTCTGCGATATGCGAGCATCTTCACTGCCAAGTATCCCAAACAATGATCCCAAGATTATTCCAAAAGGAATGCGACGTAAACATAAACACTTCTTGGGCGATGTGGTTTATGGATGGATTTGGGAGGACTTGGGGATACTTGGAACACACCCATTCCAGCTAAGGAACTCAAAGTAGGCCTCACAGAAAACATGAACGTCAGGCGGGGGTCACCACCCATCCGGTCATGAAGCGTGGCAAGTCAAAACAACAAAGCGAATTTGCTGGAATGTCAAACTCACTGGCATCGCAAAGATGAATGGTAGCGCACACCCATCAGCCACGTTGTCAGTTCATGTCGTTTCCCACCTTTCTCAAGGACTGGTTGGTGGTTTCAAGCCCAAAGAACATGACAAACAAATAGGATCATCATCAGATATTTGTCGAAGGAAGTTTAGAAGTCAAACTTCCGACAATATGGACAGATGAAAAGCAGAGATGGGAAGAGTCAGAGAAGAGAAGAGAGGAAGAAAGAAGATCAAAAAAGAGAAAGTTCCAGAAGAAAGAAAATCCAGGTGCGTGAAAAGGTAGGAAAGTCGCGAAACTTGTGGCTCCAGAGGGTCGAAAAGTAGGCTCGCTAAAGCGGCGCGGATTCAGCTGACCAGATGAGAGATGAAGAATTGCACGCCGTTGTGGCACAAAGCACATTTCCAAGTCAAAATGTACAAAACACACCAGGTTCGGGCCACTTTTGGAAGTTGAGATGATGAAAAAGTGCACGGCGTTGTGGCACGAAGCACATTTCCAAGTCAAAATTGCAAAAACTGACGGGTTGGGGGCACTTTTGGAAGTTGCGATGTTGAAAACGATTATTTTTGGATGTTCAGATGCCGTTTCGCGTGGCAGGCGCAAGGGATTGTGCACCTTGTCAAAGGTGAGCAAAACGCGAGGGTTTTGTAGGATGTCCAAAAACTATGGCAGGCGTGGGACATTTGAAGAGGATCTGCAAAGATGCATTTTCCGTGGCCGGCGCAGTACAAGAGACATGTTCATCAGAGCTGTTAGGAGGTTCGGGCGCTGATTTCCTGAGACGGGTTGCATTTTGGAGCATCAGATCTTCAGGTTTGCTGAGATGATTTTGCGTGCGTGGCAGGCGCAATACTTTAGAGACATGGACTGGAAATAATGCAAAACGCATTGGTACGAAGCCGTCAGCTCTGCACTCAACTTTCCATTATTGAAGGAAGACTCGCAGAATTGCTTCATTTTTGATGTTGCCAACTTCAAAAATTGAGGAAGTCTCGCAGAATAGCTTCGTTGCTTTCAAACTTGCAGAAAGACAGATAGACAGACAGACAGACAGATAGATAGATGGACAACTACAACTGCAACCACACTACACTACCACTACAAACACAAAAAGCAGTATACTATGCTACAGTACACTAATTACACTACACTACACTCATTACACTACACTGCGCTAATTACACTACACTACGCATCATTTACTGCACACTGCACTAACTACACTACAATTACAACTACAACTAAAACTACTGTTGCTACTACAGCTACAGCTACAGATACAACTGCAACTCCACTACATTACAATACACTACACTAATTACATTACACTACACCACGCTAGACTACAACTACAAGTACACTACCTACATTACACAACACTACGCTACACTAAGTACGCTGCACCACAGCTACAACTACAACTACAACCCCAACAACAGCTACAACTACACAACGCTATACTAGACTACACTACAGTATACAACACTACAGCATACAACACTACAGCGCACTACACTAAACTACGCCACAACTACAACTGCAACTACAAATGCCACTCACTACACTACAGCTACAAGTACAAATGTACTACGCTACCTTACGCAACACTAATAACATTGCACTACACTACACTAAACTAATTACAGCTAATTACATCTAATTACATCTTATTAAATCTAATTACATCTAATTACATCTAATTACATTTAATTACATCTAATTACATCTAATTACATCTAACTACACTACACTAATCAGACTAATTGCACTAACTACTACTACTACTACTACTGCTACTACTACTACTACTACTCCTACTACTACTCCTATACTACTCCTCCTCCTAGTACTACTACTACTACCACCACTACTACCACTACCACTGCCACTACCACTACCACCACCACAGCAACAACCACAATTACAGCTACACTAAAAGACACTAATTAAACTGCAGTACATTACAGCTACAAATACAAATGCAACTGCAACTACACTAGTTGACACAACAGTACGCTACACTAACTACATTACATTACAGTACAACTGCAACTGCCACTACATTGCACTACACGACACTACACTACACCTACAACAACACTACTTTACGCTACAATACACTAGGCTGCACTACACTATACCACGCTCAGTACACAACACTACAGTACACTACACTAATTACACCACACCACAACTGCAACTGCAACTTCAACTGCAACTACACTACACTAATTACACGACATCACAACTACAACTTACAACTTACAACTACAACTCCACTACACTACAACTACAACTACGGCTGCACTACACCACACTACATCCAGCAGTTGTGGTGAGATGACCACTACAACCATTGCAACCACTCCAGAAAACACAACTCCAACCACCTTTCGGCCCATCAGTGGATTCGCTCTACCATCCGTGAGTCACAGCAACCAACCCTTCCTATAGGTTTCATATTTTTGAAACTTCCACCACGACCTTGCGCGGTACTACTGGGAATAGAAGATCAACTTCAATCGGTTTCCTATATCTTTGAAACCCCATCATCCCATGTTTTGTTCAAACCCACTGAAATGCATGCTGGAACGCGTCGACATGCTTCATGGCATCTTGCGGCAAGTACCTCAGTCGATGGGCCATCTGTGACATCTGTTCCATGGCTCTTATTGACCCTTTTCCTTCACAAAAACATTGGAGAAACCGTTGTCTAGTGAGAAAAGGATGCCTGGAGCCTGTAGAGTTTAAAAAAAATGTAGATGCTTGTAAGAAATTCCAAGCCTGATGTTGGCCATCGTCATGACTTTATGAGTGCCAAGTATAGTTAAGCCTCTCCTTTATATCTGGTAGGGGCCCATGACTGCAGGAGGCCAGAAAGTGTTGGCACAGCTCGAAGTTTGCGAACATTATGGGATGAAAAAACCCAGTTGTAACCGGCGTCCATCATTAGATTTGGCTGCATTGTAGTATTTCACCAACCTGATCGTTTTAGTGACCCACCCATTCTTAACCATCATTGGTGATGATGTCGTAGTGTGGTAAGTAATGACACTACTATACGATACAATGATTCACCTATCATTGTATGCCATGGTCATCCCATGACTTCTCAACTAGGAAGATCTACCGCTTAAATGCCGCAAAACAACACTATGAAAAAAGGCACAGAAATGCGGGCCATCATGTCTAGAATTGGTTGAGGGGAAACGGGGAAAATCACTTGGAACACTCATATTTCATTGTAAAAATCTAGCTTCCAAAAACACGTCTTCCCTGAAACGCATCATATCCCATCATGGTAAAGTTTCCGCGGACAAATCGTGGGTTTCTGGGTGCGAAAAGTGTATTTCTGCAGACCAATCGTGAATTTCTGCGGGCAAACAATGAATTTCTGCGGGCAAGTAGCGAGCGGTATCTTTTGTTGTGCCCGCTTATTATTTTCACTATTTCAATTTTTTGCCAGGGAACCAAAAAGCTATGCTTTTCTTAAGTTGTTTCTCGAAAAAACATTTCTTTCCATCTCCGAGTCAGGAATCTGAAATAGCGAGTGGAAACGCTGGGCGGGAAAACTAGTTAGCGGAAATCATGAGTTTCCGCAAGCAAATAGTCGGTGACGAGAGATGGTTGCAAGTCCAATGCTCGCTATGTTCTCTGGATCGCCAACTGGCTCTTTAAACTCACTATTTCCGCTCATTATTTTTTTGCCGGATCACTAGTGTGTTTTACAACTTACTGTTACAACTCATTATTCTTCCCAGATCGCTATTGGATTCCAAAGTTTTCCTCTAAAAAATTCACTGTTTCAAGTCACTATCTGTTGCGCTCAAAATCATCGCTTATTCAAAAAACACTAGAAAACATGCTTTCACCCCACCTCGTGTAACCCACAACTCTTATAGTATGGTGCCGTCTGCGCCATGACTTCTGCCTGGCGACAAAGCGGTTCCCGCTTGTACCTGGCCGATTTTGTTTCCAGGGATCAGCATCCCAAATGGGGCACATTTTGCGTTGACATCATGATATCACCACCGAGTTATTGAGATTGTGTTGACTGTGTACGGCTTTAATCCCTATGGAAAAATATGGTATGCAGCCCTTTCCCCCATAGGAATTGGCCCTCAATTGGCACCTGAAATGACCAGACCCACGTCATACTATTTCAGGAGGTGTTTGATGTTATATAATGGAAAGGATTTTTCAAGCAAGAAACGCATAGCAATGCTTCAACATCTAAATGCCATACCACCATCTCCAACCCCAATCAATACGGGTTGCTTCAACATGGTCACCTGTAGGATTCACCGCTGCAACCACAAGAATTCATGGATTCTTTTTTTAACAACGAAATTTGCAGAAGCCAAGCCAAACAAAACAATCATCCAACGTCGTTGTTGTTCTAACACCGCTTCAAATGGCAATTGCTTAGCATGACACCCACCAGAAGGGGTCGAGCTAAAGGGGATCAATTTTTTCCGTCCTTATGGACGTTTTTGATCCACCCATGCAAGGACATGATGGTGAATAGTGAACATCTTTATCCGCACCACAAAATTTTAGGGTAACCCCCAACGTTGAACCGAAGCCAGATCAGGAAACATCTTACCATTTACACAAATCAAATGATTTCTTCTTAGACATTTGATTGGTATAACCAGGGTATAACATTCCTTTTTAAAGGCATGTCTTTTTTCTTCATCGTCAAGAATCTAGCAAGAAGTTAGAGAACATAACTTGTTTTACGCTCCAGTAACTTAACATACCTCTGGAAAATTGCCCATTTAGTTCGACGATTTACTATTTCAAATGGCAATTTCCAGTCTGCCAACTGTAACAGATCACTTGCCAGGGTATCGCAATGCTTCCACCTTTCCATCCCTTTCGATATTTTGAGCACCAGGAAACCACGGTGATGAAACCATCATTAACCATCATGAACCATCATTAACCATGATTAATCCATCATTAACCATCATTAACCTCGGGGGGGCGGTTGGCTTCAACTCCTGCATGGCACCTCTCGCTCCACAATGGGTCCTCGAAGGCCGTCAATGACAGTGACAGTACCCGGCGCAGCTAAGGCCTGTGCAAAACTGGTGATTTCTTAGCACCAAAAAAATGAGGGAACGCGGGAAATCACAGTTTTCATCGTATTTTCTCAAATAGTTTCTGATAGTTAATAAATGTTAATAATGTCCAATGGTTTTGACAGTTTTTGATTTTTTGTCAAGAAGATAGGGTGTCATTGGCGTCAATGGCTTACCCACCTCAGTTGAAGTGGAAGCACACGTGTTTCACTTTCAGTAGAATGAGCTCTTTGTATCTCTTTTTCATCAATAATGCCGCGGTAAATCAAGCGCAAAGCCAGCCCCAATCTTGCCGTTTGGGGTCATTGTATTGTAGACCATACATCATTAAATGCTATTGAATTAGGTCCAGAAAAATGGTCTGGATGAGTTGTAGATAGGGTGTAGCCTTCTTGTACATTTCCCACCAACATCTTCAATCCATCTTGGGGAATCCTGTGGTCATGGGGAAACTCCGGGAAAACCGATGCTTGGTTCATTCTTGATCCATTGCTTCTCTTACTTTATCAGAAAGGATGTTCTTACCAAACCCAGTTTCTGGGCTGTCCAAACAGTAGTCTGTGGCAAAATTTCCGTGAAATATATGTTGCCAATCATTCACCAGGTTTCACGCACTAAGACTACTAAGGCCTGGAGCAAATGCCATCTCCAGTGAACTCATGCAATATGGAAGCCCTACTGATGAGTTTTCAACCAAGGTTTTTTGGGTGCTAATGAAAAATCCAGCACCTGCATCTCTTCGGGAGGTTTGTCGCCCCAGGGAGAGCCAGGATAGTAACCTAGGCGCTGATTGGGGCTTCAGGTTGGTGCAGTAGATCTAAATGAGATGATCATAGATGATCCATGTCATAGGCACCATGGTTCTTGCCATATTTTACTGTCGCATCTGGAGGTTTCTGTAGTCTGCTGGGATTCATCTTTTAGCTCCCCAAGTAACGATGATAGGGTGTAGGTTTTGATACATCTTGCTTCAGCATAAGTGGTTGCCAAGCTAGAGTAGTAGCCAACTTAGGCTTCCATGCCGCACTTGACTCCCTACATCAAAAGTTGGTCAACTGGACGTGCAAAAATTTGAACTCCCAACAACTCCATCGAAATCAGGAATTGCAGGATGCATCCTGGACCAAAATTCGTTTCGAAAACCCACCAGCGGCAAAACATGTGAAGCAAATGCATCCTGGCTGCGGTCTTTGTCTTTCAACGGACGCACCGGCATATCTTGAAAAGATCCCTGGAAAAATCACTGAAAAGTGCAGGAGCTGAACATCTTTAGCCTTCCAAAACAGTAAAACCACCAGGACAACATGATGAACATGTTAGTTTAGCTATAGTATCATTCAGAAATAACTGTCACTTGGAGTTTATTTGGCTCCTAACTTTGCCCGCCTCTGACCTTGTGAAGATCTAGGCTGAACTGCAGTTTTTCGCTCGGTGAAACAACGAACCTTCAGCAAATCCAGCGGCTTGAGCCGAACTTCAGCCAAGGAAAACCTACAGAAATTCAAGGGTTTTGCCACAAAAAATTAGGGGTGGGCATCAAATTCAAACGCGTTCGAAACTCGACCCATTTCTGACCTTCCCAAATTTTGATAGACTGATAGACCGGATGGTTTGGTTGTTTTCACAGTTCGTTCTGATCGATCTGCGCAGATCAAACTTCCCGAGTCAACGAGCGAATGATTCCCATGATTCTCATGATTCCCATGATCCCTGAAACGAGCATCCCATCCTATCATTCCTGGTGTCGCCAAGGCTAGCGTTTGCCAAGATATCCGATGTTGATGTACTCTTAGCCTGGTTTTTCTGGTCAAAGATCTGCCGGTCAACCACGATTCTCCGAGCAAGAATAATGATTAGAACATGAAACCCAATATTCCAATATGAAACCCTGAAGCACATACTTTTCCATATCCGGCACATCATCTTCCAACATATCGCTTTGAATCCTCTTGAGGTTCCTCCTTATCTTGGTTTTCAAGGGGGGTAAGCTGGTACCCGAAAAAATGGCAATCCCTAGTGTTTTTTCTCCGAGGCCCCAAACTTTGCTCCCTCGATGTAGAGGCCGTGGATATTCTGACCTCCGATCAATGATACGGACCGCAACGAAAATATTATTCTATAAAGACATAAGAAGGGTATGACTTGATGTTTTTGGTTCAAAAAACAATGCACCTGTTCACTCTCACATTGTCAAAACCGAATCATTTTGGAGCCAAACCCGCATGGAGAATGGGTCATGGGTCGATTCAAGTTGCAAGCGTCTGGGCACCACGCATCAGTGGCAAACTAGTTGTTTTTTGGGCACGGCATAGGAATTTTCCGTTTATTCATCCAGAACAAAAAGGATATGGAAATCAGCGAACTAGATGGATGTTCATAGTTTAAAAAAACATACCCCAAAAAAAAGGTTTTCCAATGTCATGTTGAATTGCCAGAAAGTAGTGGGAGAATCTTCTATTTACGTTGGCCAAACAAAATATCTTCATAAATCCCCTCTAGGCAAGCACCGCATAACATTTACAGGCAGGAATTTGGGCTACAAACAGCCGAATTGGTTCCAAATAAAAAATGAAGCATCTCGGAGCTGTAGGTTGGCAACCTAAGCATTTATTGGCAACAATGCGGGCTATGAGCAGCAGGGTTGGGGTCAACAGAGCAGCAGGGTTGGGGTCACCGTGAGGTATCTACGGGCTGTAGGTTGGAAACAAAAGCACTTATTGGCAACAATGCGGGCTATGAACAGCAGGGTTGGGGTCAACATGCGGTATCTTGGGGCTGTAGGTTGGCAACTGATTGCAACAATGCAGGCTATGAACAGCAGGGTTGGGGTCAACATGAGGCATCTTGGGGCTGTATGTTGGCAACCTACAGCACTTATTGGCAACAATGCGGGCTATGAACAGCAGGGTTGGGGTCAGCATGAGGTATCTTGCGGCTGTAGGTTGGCAACCTACAGCACTTATTGGCAACAATGCAGGCTATGACAGCAGGACTGGGGGTCAACATGAGGTATCTTGGGGCTGTGGGTTGGCAACCTACAGCACTTATTGGCAACCATGCGGGCTATGAACAGCAGGGTTGGGGTCAACATGAGGTATCGTGGGGCTGTATGTTGGCAACCTACAGCACTTATTTTCAACAAAGCGGGCTATGAACAGCAGGGTTGGGGTCAACATGAG
>Ga0126342_10008819_pt1 | contig 18064 bp, 17 predicted proteins | sample Cyp1metagenome_FD_92528 | JGI IMG/M metagenome (GOLD analysis project Ga0126342, IMG submission 92528) | Coral microbial communities from Lord Howe Island, Old Settlement Bay, Australia - Cyphastrea 1 metagenome | ecosystem: Host-associated > Invertebrates > Cnidaria > Coral ... | reverse complement strand
TTACATCATATTACATTATGTTACATTATGTTACATTATGTTACATTATGTTGTATTATGTTACATCATATTACATTATGTTACATTATGTTACATTATGTTACATTATGTTACATTATGTTACATTATTATGTTGTATTATGTTACATCATATTACATTATGTTACATTATGTTACATTGTGTTACATCATGTTACATCATGTTACATCATGTTACATCATGTTACATCATGTTACATCATGTTATTATCAACATGGCGGGCTTTGAAGAAAAGAGGTTGCGTTAGTACTGCCTTGGTCGAACAGGTTTTGAGGTGAAATCACAGCAAAGGTCAAGTATGATCAAGTCGCTTTCCGCAGGTGGATCTTTTCTCCTGACTTCGCCAGCCGAGCTTCGCCGCAAAGCGCGAGCCGAGCAGAGCTATGGCAGCTATGGGTCAAATTGGGCCCCAATGGATCGATGGTTTTTGAATGGTCTAATGCTAAAAATGGTCCCAAATGATACCACATGATACTAGGGTCATTACCCCAATCTTGACCACCAGTGTGACATAGTGTGACACTGAAAGCAATCCTTGGAACGGGCCAAAGGGCACCTTCTCTCCGCTCTCCGTTTGGTTCAAGCTTGCCTCCCTTGCAGCCCTGGAGGCGCGTTTTCAAGTTGTCATGCAATGTGTCGTTGCCCATGTTTTGGGTTGAAGTCATTGCTAGCGTTTTTTCATTTTTCATCATCTTTCATCCCCAACTGATTGTGTGCTCTGGGATTCGCACGCGTTCAACACATGTTAAGACAATCTAAAGAAACCAACCGCCACAACAGCCTTGATGAAGTCTTGAGAGCGGCATATGCTCGAACTTCCCGGTATTCGTCGCGGACTGATTGTGCTGTCCTAAGACAAGTTCGTCGGAGAATGCGAGTTGGACAAGTTGGGACATGAGGATAGTATGTGTCAGGCCATTACAGCAAATCTGTACTGGCAACGGGCTGTTTTGCACCATTGAGCAGCTGGTTCTTCTCGGAGCATGGCTTTTGCTTCATGGAGTCAAAGCTGCTGTGCTAAAAAGAATGACATTTGCGCACCTTTAGAGCAGTATGGCATGTTGGCTTCACGGCTTCGCATGAGGTGCCAATTCCATCCTCACGTCATTTGCCACCTCGTCCATAGCTGAGCCAGAGGGGAAGGTGCTGGGGCCAAAGTCCCAAGCAGCGCTTGACACCACAACTTGAGGCCCAGTGAAGCCAAACCACTTCGTTGTGAGGTGTGGATGATTGTGGATGTTCACACCATCCAATTTCATTGAATCTTGTATTACACATGGGTGTGTCTGAAAATGGGGTACAGCCGGTACAGCCCCTTAAATCCCCAAATAGCCATCAAAATGGGGACAATGATGACAATAATCCATCGGAATAGGGGGCAAGTTTCAGACCCATCCTTACATGATGTGAAGCCTTTCTATCAGAGAACTCAGAAGCCATTTCCTCTCGGCCGCTTTGAGCCAATGCAGGCGTACAGCGTCACCAGTGAAGAAACCAGGCAAGCCGCTGCCAAATACATCTGGGATGGTCTGGGTCAAAATGGAAGTGGAACCATGTGAAAAATCCACACATTGATGAGTAATGTTTGGTACTCACCATTCATTTTTGGAGCCCAAGTTTGAGTCCAGCCTTCATCCCCATCAACCGTCGACGGATAGACTCGCCAGGTCTTTCATTGACTGAACGTGCTTGCTTGGCAACTATGGTCTCTGAGCTGCAAATGCAACATCTCTGATTGTCTTCAGATATCATCTGCCACTGTTTTTTAACCAAAAAAACTGGTACTTGAATCAGATTGAATCAGATTCCCAGAAACAGAATTGTTGATGTAACCTATATTGCTCCAGATTTTTGGCGGATGTACTGTAATCATTGTTCACCCCCCAATTCCGCTGATGTTTACAGAGGCAACGATTCGAAGAGGGCGTAGATTGCGTGATCCAAGTGAGGCTGCCGTAGCTGCAAAACGAATTGCGGTGCATCATGGGGAGAAGTTGCCTGATGAGTGCGCCGGAATGATTTCAGGTTTTCTTACTAGTGCTTAGGAGGGACAGGGGGGAATCGGGAATGGGATGATTGATAATAGTTACTATTTGTATCTATTTGTTATTATTATTATTATTATGAATCATTCCCCCCATTCCCTGCTAAGCACCAGTGAGTTCATGCATGACTTTCGAGTTCGCGCAGTCTCCACGCTTTGCTCAGGTATGCCTGCAGGTGGGGGATTTGACTCTGATTCACCAATGATTCCAAGATTTCAAGATGATTAAAAATCGGATCCCAGGATCCCAAAGACGGACTCCGAGATCCTCAACTTCTTCCTCAGCTTTCTTGCACATCAAGGCTTTGGGGCACCACATGGCACCCTAAAAAGCGGCACTGGGGTTTTGGTTGCGGAGATTCGTTTCAGGATTGACGGACGTGCCGGTGTTTGTCAATGGCGGCTATGTGGGATCCTTAATTTTGCTTGGCTGAATCATGCTGCATGCTGAATCCATCATAGATTCTGGATATTTCTGGATGAATGTGGATATCCACAGCAAATCAGCGGGTCACATCCTGTGGTCTGAGGTGAGGGACCTGTTGCTGGGAAAGGAACCCGATGACTTGGATTTGACCTTGTGTCTTCGGGACTGCCCAGAGGAGGCCAGCTGCATCTTTGATCCTTAGCCCGTAGCTTCATTGCGAGCAATCTCCAGGTCACTGTTGCTGCGCTTCTGGATGAGATGAAAGGCTATGTAGAAAGCAGGCTGGGCCATTGCGGTTTTTGATGGTTTTCTGGTGTCCACCTTGGATGATTCGAGTTCCTCTCTGTTTCCTTTGTGGGACTTGGATGGTTCAAAAACTTCAAACCCGAGGCCAGAGTTGGGCATCACAGAGTTCAAGAACGTGGGGGGCTCAGAACCATCGAATCTAGCAATCTCCAATACAAGAAAGATGCCCTGAAATTTTGTCTTTAGCACCTTCATATTTGACTCAGGGTGGTTTGATAAACATATTGCAAAGTCAATCTTTTGAATCCTGCACCCTCTAGCAATCAAACATCGCAATTTTTCACATCCACCACTGATGATTTTCCCAGCTATAGGGTACCTGGTACCAGGTACCGCCACTGCCAAGCACCGAGGCAACCATTCTCTCCAATGAGTCGAAAGATAAGCAGCTGGACACCTTCAAGGCGCACTTCACCAACAAGGATGGAGTGAAGACCGAGGCTGGGGGCAGAAATGCGCATTTCAGAAGTCAAACCGGTTACCCTCTGGTAATTTAACATAGCTATTGAAAATGACCATTTATATGGGATTTTCCCATTGAAAATGGTGATTTTCTATAGTTATGTTAGTTTACCAGAGGGTACCAGTGTGTACCGGTTTATTTGGGAAAAAACAATCTGTTGAAGAAAACTAGTGACCACAAAATGAATTTGATAAAGGATAAATGAATAAAAATACCACTTGCTGTCACTGTTCATCTGTATCATTCAGTATCATTTTCAGTTGCAGAAACATGCAGTTTTTCAGGTGCTGGTGAATTTGGCTCCTGCTATCCAGGTCGATGTGATGCCGACCATTGGTGAGGAGAAATATTCGGAAGACAACAGGCTGGCACTTTGAGAATGTGCTTTGCTGGCACTTTTCTGTGCGACATTTTCATGGAGATGGAGAATGTAGGAATGAAAAACATTGAAAAACCACCAAACACATATAAAAACATGGGGAGGAAACCACCAACATAATATAAACACAATTATATAAACACATGGGGGGATACGAGAGATTAACAACTCATCGAGAAAATGGAAGATAGCCTAGAAATAGTTGGGTTGGCAAATGTTCCACTCTGGGGATTCTTGACGTCAGCTGGGCAATTCGAGGCCTTCCCACGATTTGAATCTGAGCTTAAACCAACCGCAAGAAGGAATGTTATAAAAGATCTACATTCCTTTCAACTGGTTGATACCCTCTGGTAATTTAACATAGCTATGGAAAATCATCATCTTTAATGGGAAAATCCACTATAAATGGCCATTTTCAATAGCTATGTTAAATTACCAGAGGGTACATTCCTTTCAACTGGTTGATAGGTGCAATTCCCCCTTCGTCACCCAGTTTAAGGCTGTGGTCAAACCTCAGATCATCACAAGCCCAGCATCTTTGTTAGTAAGTATCCCAATCACTGGTAGACGCTTCATTGTTTGTTGGTCAACCTGCAATGTTTGCTGGTGAAACTACATGTTTTGGTAATGTCAACCGCCAATTTCTGGTGCTAAATCTGCATCTTGATAAGAGTGTGTTTGAACTTGTGGCATGCGTTATACCCCCCAAAAATGGCCAGTTCATGCAAGTTCAATAGGGATTTTGGGGTACGTGATTTTCAGACAAATCCATATTTTCTGCTGGGTAAAACCGATAAGGTTTTCAGCCGCCACAGGATTCCAGAGCGAGACCAACGTGGACTGCCAGAGGAGGATGCGTTGCCAAGACCCGAGATGTCGATGGAGAACCAAATGTGAGCTGCTGTTGGCCAAAACCAATGGTGTGTGAAGAATGCAGGATAAGAAATTCTTGGTGTGTGATATATATATATATATCTATGTAATTCTATGTATATCATATAATAGTCTCCAAGAGATTCAGAAAAGCTTCAATTTCCCACTAAATTTTAGTGGTATCTTAGCAACTTCAGTTGATCGCCGATGGTGACATGACCCGAGGCGTCGGGATTTGACCATCGGAGCCTTGCTGCTTCGCGTCTTGACACGACTCGGTTTGAACCCATAATCACTATCATTGACCAAAATCTGTAGCATGATCATTATAGTTATTGTCAAACATCTTTATATTTATTTCATTATCATTATATATTTATCATTATCATTAAATAAATTTGGTTTTGTGATATATCAAATCATGATCATTATCATATCGTTATTTATCATTATTTATATAACATGTTTTTTTCATGATCATGAAAACCATTGGCACCGAGGTGTACAGCGAAGCGCCGCTGCCGGCGACGGAAGCGACGCTGCCCGGGGCCTCGGAGATCTCGGAGCCGGCTCGGAGCCGGCACAGGACGACAGGAAATCGATGGAAAAACCATGAAAAACCCATGGTTTCATGGTTTTTTTCCATGGTTTTTCCTATTGAAATTATTGAACATGAATGGTTTAACCATCAGTTTCTGATGGTAAACCTGCAGTTTCCTGAGAAATTTCTTCCGAACGATCGATGTCCTGAGGCTTTGGAATATGAGCTTTTTGATTTCTACGGAGGTGTGAGGAAACCCGAGCTGCCGACGTTGCTTTTGAGAAGCTGTGCAGAACGGTGGTATTGATCTTTTGTCCTATAAGGGGCCTATCAGCCTATCAGCCAAACGAGGTAGATGACATTTGCAAGGGTATGCTGCGATCTCCATGCCAGTGGCTTAATGATGCAACCAGAAGCCAACATACTTGAAGACATGCGAAGCTGCTGTTGCACCTTGCATGAAACACAAATTTGTTGCCAGATTTCCAGAAGGTCCAGTTAACAAGACGGTGGAGGAGGTCGCAGAGATTGTTTTGAGGTTGCTGGGCAGTGCTTTTCTGCAAGAACCTGTTGAGAAGAATGCGGATTCAAACGCAGCGGCGCATATTTATTTCCTCCTTCAGGGCTTGAATATGACTGTTTGATACTTTTGGTGGTCAAATAGTGATGAACCTCCAAAAGCTGATACTTGCCGAGAACATGCAAGAAACCCTCTCAAAACTTTTAAGGACGGATGAAGAGAAAGAGCTTGTGGTCACCTCAGTTTGTAAAGATATTGTGATGACTTGTATTTGCTGCAAGTGTTGCTCCTGATGGAGTCGAATCAATCAATTTGAAGCCAGCGGCCCAAGATTCGGGGCCACTTGAATGGTCAAACTGTGAAGTTTGAGCCATGAAACCTCAAGCCAAACCACAAGAATCATGTGATATGGAGGTCGATTTTTCAGCACAGATATGAGAGGATGCCTCCTGGAGGCCGAGAGGATTTCCCATAAGTGAACCGAAATTCCGGATGTCTCCTGGAAGCAGCGAGTCCATCGTCAACAGCAGAGCGCCGGAGATTCCGAAGAAGCCATGGTCAGATCCATGCGAAGCTTGCCGCCATGGCTCCTGTGGCTCTGTGTGGGTGGATGGGCTGCTCGACTGGCAGCTTTGATGTGGCTCAAAATCACCGGGGAAACTGGAGGGTGAAATATGGTTTAGTTTGATTTAGCACCCAAAAATGATCAAAATATTATGATTCTGTGACACCCCTTTGAGAACTTTATGTCTCCGTCTCAGGAAAGTTGATCAACTCTATAAACTGAACCTTTGGCTCGCTGGTTGATGGTTTCGGAAACTTATTTTACCTTCCATCAGTATATCAGAAATCCCAACTGAACAACGTGTTTGGGAAGGGGTTGGAACTGCCAAGCAGCTCAGGATGACCTCAGTACCCACGGGTACCCCAAAATCTCATGGGAAAAAAGTAACAAATAATTGCCCTGATTCTTTGGATCTTGATGGCGATGTACACCAATATTATCTCTTGAAATGGTGTATCCCCCATTTCTGGAGAACCCTGAAGGTGTTGGTGATGCATCAAATAGCACACTTGTCACACTTGTATCGTAGTCTTTGGGTCGAAGTACTTTCAGCACCCGAGAACTAGGTCCAAGGCAGGGTCCGCCTGAAAGGAGGTCATGGAATGGAAAAAAAGGTAGGGACTTCATCGCCTTTGGCAGCAACCTCAAATTCCCAGCCGCCATAGCCGCCCAACACATGATATTCTACAAATACAAACTAAAATCAAACTAAATACATGACATAATATAAACATATATACTGTAACACATGATTGATATAGTATCACATGGTATCTTAAATAGTTCTCAATATATACCATTATATACCCAATTTTTGTATAATTACGTATGTTTGTCCTCATTGTGGCGGTTTTTCTGCTTTTTGGCAAGGCATTTTGCAACTGGCAGCCCACACGACTTCTGCCGCGGCACCTTGACCGCGGCCCTCGTCGGTCGGCTGAAGGAAGGGGAGCAGATGCTGATGGCAAGGACAGGTGCCCATGTGGGGCTTGTTTCGTCAAATGGGGGTTTCCATAAATGGGGGTACAGGTACCCTAAAATGGATGGTTTATAGTGGAAACACCTATTAAAATGGATGATTTAGGGATACCCCCATTTATGGAAACCTCCAAATGGGGGGTATCCCAAAATGTGAAAATAGGCAGAACTCATTGTTTCCTGATGAACATTGCTATTTGGAGGGATATCCCCACCATTTTCTGAGACCAAACCATGTCTACCCTTTGATAGCCAAACCTAACAATGGAAAACGAACATGTTTTATTAGGAAAAACATATGTGTGAAAGGGCGCCTTTCCCTTGCCAGACTAGATTACTAAAAGATAGAAATTGAAATTTCGTGGTCTGATACCACCTTCAAAATCGATCAAAATGGTCCTTGTTTCACTATGTTTCAGTAAAATATTCCTGTGGAATCCGGTAACCAGTCCCAAATTTCATGGTCAATCATAATGTTCCAGATTTCCCCATATTTTCACAGGTTTTTCCAGGTTAATCATCCATTTTCATAGGTTTTCCCACTATAAACCATCCATTTTGGGGTCCCCCATATTTTATCACCGCACGACATGGAGGAGATCGTCTACAACTACTTTTCCCAGGACTATGCCCTGATCACGCGGAAAGAGAAGGCCTTTGACCCAGGCCAGGGGCGTTTTTTAAAACACGAAAAAACGGCCATAGAAATCGTGGGATTTACCCATTGATGATGATCAATGGTGACCCTTATTATATCATTATCTATCCAGTGGTTAGGAGGGAGCTAAGGAGCTAGGGGTATTCATATTTTCTATTAAATGGGCATTCTATTCATATTTATATTCATATTCGCAATTTTTAATCATATCATATCATACTCCAATCCTAACCACATCCAAATATGGCTATGGATCAATACCTATAAGTACAATTTTTAATGGGATGAACATCCATTTACCAGCTATTTTGATGTTCACCAGGGCTACAAGGTTTTTACACACTGCCATATATCCAGTGGTTAGGAGGGAGCTAAGGAGCTAGGAGTATTCATATTTTCTATTAAATGGGGAGCCAAGGAGCTACTTAGAGTTTCCCAATCATCTAGTAGTTATATATCCAGTTTTAGGATGTTTTCGGGGATTACTAACCTGCTGCTGCTGCTGCTGCTGATGATGATGATGATGATGATGATGATCAATGGTGACGATGATGATCAGTGCTGATGAAGGTGATGATAATCCACAAATAAGTATGATATGTTATTCCCAAATATACATATTAATGAGGAAAATGATGATGATCCCATATAATTATTTGAATTTTGCAGAAAACATGTTAAGTTAAGAAACAATCCTAGCCGTTCTGCTTCACACTTCTCTCAAAAGGGAGAATCTTAACCATTATTTTTAGGAGTGTCATCGAGCTACTGGGGTTGGTAGAATCACCATTGACCAACAATAGGTTGATGGTCGGTTCCGGACTTATTAATCTACCATAATCTACCATTGATATCAATTGATACATTGATCTACTCTTGTCATAATATTTATAGTTGTCATCATAATCTACTATCAACTACCAGTATCATATATAATTAATCAAATAATCTATCAACTACCAGTATCATATATATATATATATACGTATATATATATATCATTTATAATCAAATAATCAGCTGGGAATTCCGCTTCACCCCATGCTCCGACCAGTCTCCGTCCGCGTTTTCCAACGATTCGTTTGGCCGTTCGAGGCCAGTGGCTCTCCGAGCTCTTGCCATGGTCGGCTGGAGAGCTAAAGGCCCGCGATGCCATCGACGAGGCAACTGGGGTTAATGGGGATGTCATATGGGAAGATATGGGATATATAATATATATATATAGAATACAATATGACTATATATGGGATATAAAACCAACCATAACTATGATATGATAAGTATGGGAATATATGAGATATAAAGCCAACCATAACCATCAAAACTGTCTAGGAATGGGGGTATAGCCGGTGTAGTTTGGCAAAAGCCACCATTTGATAATGATTTTGATAGGAACAATGACGATAAACCATCACACTTAGGATGTCCTGCTTTCAGATAAACCCGAGTAGAGAGTGTGCATAGTTTGGCAAAAAGGGATTTGAGCCTTTTGATGCGTGTGGAAGTGAAAGAAAATGAAAGAATGAGGGTCAGCCGGGTCAGCTACGATTTTTTTGTTGTTTGGACTATACCATTTGAGTACCAAGAACAAGGGACTTTTTGGCTAGCAAAAAAAATGGTTTGAACATCTTTTAATGGTCAATAAATAGCGTTTCAACAGCTCCTAAAGCAGAAATGTCTAGTTGCAGGGTTTTAGCTGATCATGATAAATTCTGGGAATTAAACACCAATAGCTGCGCAGTAAGATTGAAATGGCAATGTCCATCGATGATTGGTAAAAGGCTAGGGTTGGTGAGTGCTTCCACATGTCCAACACCCAATGCTTATCACAAGTTGTGATGTACTCGTAGGACTGCGTCTCTAGCTGACCATCGCACCGGGATGAACATCGGGCCCGTTTTGACATGTTTTGACCATCCCCAGCTTGGCGATTTGTCAAAGTTTGTCAAAGGATATCCCACCTGCACAGAATGGATTCCCGGCAGAATTCGCAGGAAACCAAACCATCTTCGGAGGGTTCAAAAACCATGGCTTTCCTGAGATTCCGTAGCGAATTTCACATGAATTTCCAGTGACTTGAGGTGTCCAAAAGTTAGAAATCAATCCATGGACTTCCAGCAGCTGGAGGTGTTACCCAAATGGCGCGACTTGGAGGTGGGCCCAAGGACAGAAGAAGCGCTCAGGAGACGTTTTCGAGCCCTTACAGGAGCAGCTGGAGGCGACGGATCTCCGGGTGATTCCTGGTTAGAAAAGGAGGTTCCATAAATGGGGATCCCCAATAGCTGGTTGGTTTATTTCATGGAAAATCCTATTAAAATTGATGATTTAGGGGTACCCCATTTCAGGAAACCTCCATTTTGCGCCACGATGCGTACAACCTATATTATATCATTCAATCCTCCAGCGATGTTCCCGAATGCGGGGGAAGTCGCTTGATGTTTGGTGCTTGTATGTGCTTGGTCAGCCCCATGATCGACAGTGGAGGTGAGGAAGCAGCCTTGGCTGCCATGAAGAAGAACATTGCAGTGATGTACTTTGCAGAGGTCTGATTCCCGGCAGTGCGAGACATCATGCCCTTTTTGTTCCTGTATCTCATCATCGCATATTTCTGCTGTTGCTCCATCCTAACTGCGACCATCTTGGGTAAGAAGAAGCGTGCTGCAATCCTTCCTATGCGGATGCTACTGGATAGGATGATTCGCCGCCAGCATTCAGCTGAGGGTCAAATTCAAAGCGCTGGAGAAGTCCTTCAGCGCAAGTTGGGCAAAGAGAGGCAGGACAAGACGGGGGGTCGCGAAATGTTGGGAACGTACCCAACAGATATGGGGGATACGACCATGATACGACCCAACATGACCCAATCAGCCGAAGCGAAGGGTATCACTGGGTTGAAGTTTCGAAAGCAAAAACGTCAACTGATAAATCTAAATGAAGGTATGGGATATGTATGGGTATTTGTTTGATACTTGATGAAATTTAAATTATATATATAATGTATATTATATAGTATACATTGTATATATATATATATATACAGTATGTGTATATATATACTGTACATATATATATATACACTGTATATATATATACAGATGTACATACACAATCATTTCTAGTCCCCCTCCATCTGTTTTAAATCACAGGGCCCACAGATCGAGCGTCCAGGGCCAGTGAGGTGATCCAGAAGAATCCTGGGGCTTTGACCATCGATCCAAAGACCGGGCCGGGGGCCGTCATGGACTTGTTTGATTTAGCATTCATACTATGACTGTGATATACTGCAATGGATTATTATTTATTATTATTATTATCATTATTACATATATATTATATATTATATATATTATATTAGATATATATTTATATATAGATAGATACTGGAGTTCACATATTGATGTATATATATTATGGTCTAGGTGTGTGAACACACCTGGTGTTTCATTTCAGCCCCTGAGTCAGTCCGGTTATCAAAAAAAGGGCCGTGTCCAGCTCACGAAGTGGACAGAGCCGTAGCAGCCGTAGCAACTACATCCTTGGACAAAAGTAGGCATGGTATCATCAATGGGAATTTCAGGATCCTAAAATGGAGGTACTGTACCATATAAGACCATATTTTGTGGGGATATTCCCTTACATAGGCTTTACATAGGCCTTATATATGGTAGGTACCTCCAATTTAGGTTCCTGAAATGGCCATTGATATCAGTGGTGGGGGAATGAAACACTGCAGATTGACATGCAATTCAACTGCTTTTTCTTTGTCTCGACGAATACCTGAAGTATTTGGCAGGAATCTGGAGAGCAACATTGCAGCTGTTTGCCTCGCAGCTGATGCTGTCAATGTGATTGTGAGCAATGCAGAGGTTTCGCGATTTGCTGCAGGACGGAGGGGCGTGGTATATGTTGCTGTTGGGATGCGTGATTCAAAGACACCGGCAGGGCATATTTGGGCCATCAGGGCCGGAAATCTTATGACTCACACAGTATTCATTGGTCTCAGCTGTTGTAGGCCACCTCGTACGTGCAGTCTCTGCAGAGTTTAAGCAAGCACTTCAGGAGGAATTGGGCTTTTTTTCGCCATTGGTCTTGGCAAAGCCACTTTCGACGTGATTGCTTTGCGTGCCTTCAGTGGGTAGGTCCAGTTTTGGAAGTACTTAGATGTTTGCGGAGAACTTTGGGAATGTCAGGGAGTTGCTATGTCTCTTCCTGGCAGTTTCCAAGCACACCAGAGATTGCTGACAAAGCTCGGTAGTTCGCTCTACATCAAAATCGATTGGCAGAATGGAAAAAAATCCGATGCCTGGCTGCTGAACAGCCTTTCTCGAGCCGCGACCAAAGATGGCTGTGGCTCCGAGGCCAAGATTCTGAAGATCAAAGAATTGCCACCGGAGGAAGCAGCTGCAATCTCAGCCGCCAGTCGCCAGTGCCGGCTTTTTTGACCTGTTCTTAACAGATGGTAATAGAAATACATAGAAATAGTGTTAATATACCAAGAGATCCAAGAGACCGTCAGATGACTTCAAGTGACTCTGCTAGATTTTTCTTTGAGTAGCGTGTGCGGCACACATTGCCAAGCGTCACAGGTACAGATACTTTGGTGGAGCAAAGCCAGCGCCTAAAATGAGCAAACAGTTTGCCCGAATGCATCATTGAACTTGCGCAACTTAGGTCCTGATTGATGACCCTTTGCGCATCTGCCGAGCCTTCCGCTTTGCCGCAAAATTCAAGTTTGAGTTGCCCCTTGGCTGTGGAATTGCAATCTTTGGAGATGCCTCATTTTGACCATTGCGGCCATTTTGGGGCCCTTCTGGCTTCATTGAAACGGAACAGACACACGATTCTGAGTCCTGGAAAGTGAACCCAGGCATCCCGCTTTTTGGATGGCGAGCGGCCCAGAGACCATTTGGGAAAGCATCAAAACCTATGAGTTTTCTGTAGTGTTGACCAGGGCAACAGGGTCTCAGAATGTTTCAGATGTTTCAGAGGATTTTGACCTACAGCTCTTTCAGAGCTGTATTTCTGCAGACCTGGAGCGGGATTGATGAGATCTGATGAGATTTGATTCGACTGGACGCAGGTTGCAACAATTAGATTAGTTTCAATAATGTCAATCATATCTAGTCAAATATAATCAGTTCTTATCACTCATAGTCAGTACAATAATCTATAATCAGCTGTCTAATATTGCCTATCTATGCCTATCTATCTACCTGGCTACCTCTCCGCGTCTCTCTATTTACCCACCTAGCTAGGTTGCAAAAGTAACCCTGAGGCTGTCCCCTTTGCTCTCGAGTCCGGAACCTTGGTCGATAGAATCGTGGAGGTCGTCTCCATGGCAAACTGTGCTGTGCAATGCTGTGCAGTTTGATGTCTTATCATTTCTTTGTAAGGTAGTGTACCGTACAGTGTACCCTCATGGTCGATTAGCAGCTGTTTTGGCTCCAAGAATCTACTGGATGCTGAAGTTTGCATTTACTCACGGCACACTGCTAAGAAGAACCTCATACCTGGTAGCTGGCGCTCTGCTTTGAAGCCTATTTGTGAAATTGGGTTTGTCCAAAAATGAGGGATACCCTTAACTGGCAATGTTTAGTGGGAAAAAGGCTAATAAACCAGAGGATTTGCGGGTATCGCATTTTCAGACAAACCCAGTGGTTCAGCAGCTTTTAATTTCAAGGTCCTTCTTTCCCCCAACTTTCTGCCAGAATCTTGCGTTTTCTAAGCCAGATAGAAGTGATGTAGAAATGTGGGATATTGATGGATGATACCAAGAACCAGTATGACTCGGTATGCCTGCGACAGTTTTTTTTTCCGGCTGCACAGGCCAGCTTTCCTGCTTCACAGTCAAGTTGCCCTACTCTCCAGCGGCTCAGCAAACCCGACGACCAGCGTCAACAGTCATGGCGGAGGAAAAGGACTGGATGTCCATTGTTACCACATACTGTCAACCCCGGATTAACAATTCCTGGATTGTTTAATTGGTGGGTACTCGTACCATTTTAATAGTAGCAGCTTATCATCAATTATTCTGGTGTAACCCACATAATCAACAAGGGTTTATTAATCCTGGGTTGACATGATTGATGATATGAGTGCAGTTCCTGTCAGGACCATGATCAGCCAAATTTACTGTCAGGAGCATCCGATGACGAAACCAAGAGCTGCTCTGCTTCTGATCGACATGCAAAAGGCAACGCCTTCAAAGATACGAGGACATGTTTTTGCCCAAGTTTTGCACACTCCCCTGCAAATAATAGAGACTATAGACTATATATGTAGTTCACACCAACAGTTGCAGCAATTGTTCAACATCTTGCAGCAAATCCTTTGATGATGATGTAAACATGTTCCAGAACTGAAGAGCAAAAATGATCAGATGGGCACTAGTTGATTTGAGCGTCTCTTGGGGCGTTAACCTCCAGTTGCAGGGTCGCTGAATTGAATGTCGTTTCTTCCCATTTTCCTTGCACTGATGGTCCCCTTACCAAATATGAATCGGATTGTATTTACCATACCCTACTTCTGGAAGTTTACAACGTTCAGATTCACCGTAATTCCTGGAATTTCCCTAAATCCCCCTGCCTATAGTCATCACATTTTCCCGTCAATTGCTTGTTACATCTTGTTACCATCCCTAAATCCACTGAGTCACTATGATCTGCCCTAGAGTTTTGCATAGTTTTGCCATGTTTTTCCATCTTTCCCATCTTATCCCAGGTTTTTGCCTTTTTCGGAGGCCTTCACAACTGGCAGCTGGGCCTGCCACTTCGGTGGCCCCGAGGAGGTCCGCGACATCGCCCGCGCCTGTGGGGCAGCTGCCCAGCTGCTCGGCTCGGGGAAGCTGCCGCCGGAGACGCCGGTGCTGTGCACCAAGTGCTACACGGAGCCGTGGCAGTTGGGGGAAGTTGGGGGAAGTTGGAAGATGTTTTATCATGTTTTTTGAATGGTGTTTTTGTGGCATTTTTGTTTAAGCATGTGTTCAACATATTGAAGTGATTGTTCAAAATCTGGAGGAAACATCAGGGAACTATCCAGATGTTGCTTTTTGGCAGATGTTTTCTTGGTAATGGGAGAAAGCCAACGAGATCCTGTTGTGCTTGCCGGTTGTCCAAAAATATGGAGAAACGCATCCTGATACTTATTGGCCGGAAACCTTTGCAGAAATGGATCAAGTTGGGAGTAAGTATGGTAAGATGGGGATGGTTTTAGAACGTTTCAGATGATTTACATAGAACATGTATGACATAACCAATTTATACCAATTTTGAGGGTCGAGGTGGTCGAAGCTCATGGTTTTTGAGAAGTGTCTTGGAAGTGACGAGAAGCTGCTGGTGAAGCCATTGGAGTTTTTGTGATCATGGCGATGGACAATCCACCATTTATAGATGATTTTTCCATATTTTTCCCTTTCACATGGCCAGTCTGACTGGGGATTTCCCCAATGGATTTCCCATGTTTGAGAGGCTTATTGTTTGATGGTTATGTAAGTTATGATTCATAATGATTGTTGTCCTGACCATCCAGGATGGTTCAGAAGACGAGCCATACCTGGAGACATTGGAACCACTCTTGAGAAAGTACCCCTGCATTCACAAGCCTACCATGGATGTGACCTACAATCCGGCGTTCTTCCAGTGGCTTCGCAAGCAGGCACAGTATCTCGGCGCTGAAAATTACGGGGTTGGCATTCCTAGGCCCTGCTAGGCCGATCCTCTCAGGGGTGGTCCACCTTCTAAGGCAAGGAATTGGTGTTCTGGTGATTGGTGGCTGCACTACTACCAGTTGCGTCAGGGTCAGTTCCACACGAATTGCTGGACAGCTGGAGGAGCAAGGCTTGTCAATGAAGGTGGTTGTGGACCTGAACCTTTGCGGAGCACGCCAGGAGAACTTTGAGCATACTGCACACTATGATCCAGTGCTGGTTGGAATCTATGGCCGCGAATTTTGCGCGGGAAAATCTGCGGTGGATTTGGCAATTGTACAAATGAAGCGAGCAGGCGTTGAAGTTGTGGCTTCCGCAGGCTGGGATTGGTGAGTTTTTACGTGGTAGAAGGATGAAGCGTTGGAGGATGTTGGAGGCCTACGCCCTATGCCAAGAAGTTCGGAGTTGGTGGTACGCCGGAAGACCTGTCGCCACCAAATTGGAAGACCTTGGCAAGCTGTTTGATATCCAGAAGATCCGATTAACAAGGCCCCCGTGCTCTGAGCTGGCAAGCTGACAGTAGGACTTTGCTGGATGACTGGTAGAAGGGATCCATCAGCGATGAAAGGTCTCGATCTTTCCAAAGATGAAGATCATGCTGTCAGCAGACACGGAAATTGGTAAAGAGCGTAGGAAGAGCTGAACAGCGTTGAAACATGTGTGAAAATATTGAAGCACGATATACTGTACTACACATCATACCGATGCAATACTATCAAGTACCACATATCATCCTATCATATCCTATCCCTATACCTTCCCGGTAACTAGATGGGTGTTCCACCAGCCCAGTGGAAAGATCATGCCACCCTCAGGCCTTTGCGAACGAAAGTGGTTGACTCCTCGGAAACCATCAGCAGATACGGCTCTGAAAATGTGGTACCCTTGATCATATGATATGCATTACCCAGTAGAATTATGTTCAAAAGTGCACAAAATCACCATTAAAATCCATGAAACAGATTTGACATGCTTTGAATAGGGTATGCCACCATTTTGGGGCCATAACATGGTCGGGCGAGTTGTGCCAGAACCTTTCAAGTCTTTTTGGAGGCTGGCAGTCGCAAATTCACAGAGTACCACAAGATCGGAGGAGTTCACAGCGCTTGTGACGCTTTGTGCGGATGATACTTTCATAATCTTCATATATTTCAAAGAAATTTATAAGAAGCGATTGGTGGTTTGAATTCCCGTTCATGAAGCATGCTAAACATGAAACAAGGGATTTCACTTCCCAGCTTATCTTGCTACATCTTTGTCGGTTGTTTGTATCCTTGCGTGTCAGGATACGGCTTCAAGGTGCGCGCCCTCCGCCCCTGTGGATGGCTATTCGCTGTATCACGTGGCAAAACCGAACATATTCCCCTCAAATTCTGATGGTTAATACATGTTAATACATAATCATACCCCATTTCTGGTGATGTTGGGATGCTTTACGATCAAAACTTGGTCCATGTTTACCACGTTACATCCGCGCCAAATCTGCTCCCGGACACCAGGCATGCAGCGATTTCTTTGAATTGGCCTTCAGCCGGACCTTCGGAGCCGAGGCTGTACAGTAAGGGATAATATTACAATATTATATGGGGTCTTATATTATATAATTAATATTACATATAGATAATAAACATACATATATATATAATATACTATGTGTATATATACAATGTATATAGCAGAGGAGGTTTGAACATTTCGGCCAAGAGATCATTTGGGAGCCCATTGACTCAAATTTGCAGCCTGTCAGGGATCCTTGCGCCTCGCATCTGCCCTTCTGGGCGGTCAGGACGGGAAGCTTTTCATATTGTGACTATGGACCTATCGGATGCACCAGCTGTGCCGACAGTTGCAGGATGGAAAAGGACAAGCTCGCATGCTTTCGCAGGCATGGCAACTCTGCAGTTTTTGCAGGTGCTCCAGTGATCTTAGCACCGGCTCCATGACCAGACTTTTCACAGGTGAAGTCCTTCAACGTGGATGTCTTCAGAGAATTGGCAGAGACAGTGAAACCTCAGGCCCAGTGATCCAGACTCCACAGAGCACCATCTGAGCAGTTTCAAAAACTGTGGTTGCTTGATGATTAGTTCGGGGCTTGTACAATCCATGAACTGGGATTCCCCAGGAAACGCAAGGATTGCAGGGATAGGTTTTCCATGGTTTTCAGATATGCAGGAACGAATCATCATCCCCAAGCATTGTCCAACCAAGTCTTGTCGAAACTACCTTAGCGGCCTTGGCGCCAAATATGTGTCCCCTTTTAATTAGTGGCCTCCCAATGGTCATCCCCACTTAATTGCCACAACGTCAACCCCCGATTCAAACAAAGCCCTGATTCTGAGTGATCGAAATATGTATTATATATAGTATGTATATAATATATACATTACTGCCCTTAAATAATTGTATTAATTGAAATGTTTTGATTGATAGTATCAACACCACCAGAAAAACAAGATGAAGCCCACGAACCCGAATGCTCACACGTATGTTAATGGTACAGTATCAAAACACATGGTTATGCAGTGACGCACAATACCTTTCTGCAATAGATTATTTGAACAGTCTTGT
>Ga0126342_10008818_pt1 | contig 18069 bp, 18 predicted proteins | sample Cyp1metagenome_FD_92528 | JGI IMG/M metagenome (GOLD analysis project Ga0126342, IMG submission 92528) | Coral microbial communities from Lord Howe Island, Old Settlement Bay, Australia - Cyphastrea 1 metagenome | ecosystem: Host-associated > Invertebrates > Cnidaria > Coral ... | reverse complement strand
GCTGCTGACGCGCTCTATCTTTTCAAGAGCTTGCATCTTGAGCCATTTGTTCAATGGCGTGTCATCTTTGTGCAGGTGGTCATGCCATGTTGCATGCCATCCAACTTTTGAACCTTTATGGTCCTTTGACCACATGTAACTGCAAATGGAGTTATGGCTCGATCGGGTGAACCACAATTTTAATAGGTAATGATGTAATTTGTAAATTTGGGGGTTCCCATAAATGGGGAAATCCTCCAAAATGGATGGTTTATTTCATGGAAAAGCCTATTAAAATGAATGTAATGGAATATAGGGATTTCCATAGTCATGGAGGATCCCCAATAAGCTGGATGGTTTACTTTATGGAAAATCCATCAATGGATGATGACTAAGGCTACCCCCATTTTAGGAAACCTCCATATTACAATTGATAAACCATGGCAGATTGCTCATATAATTGTTCAAAGCCCAAAAAAATAGACGTCGCCGAATGACGGCGAAGAATACCCAGCGGTCTGGAAGCGGTCAACATTTGAAATCGCCATCTTACTGATTTCTAGATAACTGCAATTTTGTATATTTGGGAGTTTGGGTCACTATAAATCTAAATTCTGCTGGGTTTATTATTCTAAGCCAACCTTCGTGCGATTATTAACCATCAACATTTTGATAACGATCTGATATTTTACCTTTCAAGCTTTTTCTACATATCTGCAATTCCACACTAGTGCGCGGCTTCAAAACATGTCTAAATCAGATGAGCTCAAGCTCCAAATCGCTGCAAATCCAGGGAAGCATTGTCATACCGTGGATGGTTGCGAAATCCACCAGCTGGTGGTAAACATCCCATGATTTATAGCTGCTTGGTGGTTTGGAACATGTTTAATTTTCCATTCAGCTGGGAATGTCATAATCAGTTAGGAATTCCTCTGGTGGTTTGGAACATTTTTCCATTCATTAGAGTATATTTGGGAGTTTGGGTCACTATAAATATCTGGTTGGTGGTTTGGAACATGTCTTATCTTTCCATATATTGGGAATGTCATCATCCCAACTGACGAACTCCTATTTTTCAGAGGTGTAGGCTCAACCACCAACCAGAGCTCCAGAGGTGCCAGGTTTTCGCCTGCTTTGAGGCGGAAGCATTGTTAGTTTTAATAGAAATGAGATCGTTTGATACACTTCCGTTATAGATCTTTATCGTATATCATATACCAAAAAGGGAATGGTACTGCTTATTCATACCCGATCTTTTATTTCCCTATACTATATTTACTGATATTTGATTTGATTCTATGTATATATATATACTACAGTATCAGTAAATATACACTATATCGAGATAGTTTGATGCTATATATCCAGATACACTATTATATGTATAGAAAATACATAGTGTATATATAATAAGTTTGATCTATGTATAATGTTAAAAAATATTTAAATACTGTAACTAGTCAATATAGTTAAATATAAAACAATATAGTTTTTTGGATATACCCACCATAGTATGTAGAAACTACATAATAGTGTATCGGAAAATATAACGTAATATAACATATTTTTCTATAGTATATATCCTGATATATACTATATATAGTAACTATTTTTGTATATAGAGAAAATATAACTATCAAGTTTTGTACTATTTTTACTATATTAAACATAGTATATAACCATAGTAACTATAGCAACTATATACTATAGTGATATATATATACATACTACAACTAATCAAAATGCGTATCAAAAAATATATATATATACTTATTGTATATAATTATATAAACAATCTATATAGTGTATATATATATATAGTAATTTTGGTCTATGCAGAATTATAAATATATATATACTGGAACTAATCAATATAGTTATAAATATAAATCAATATAGTTTTTGGATATACCCACCATAGTATGTAGAAACTACATAACAGTGTATCGGAAAATATAACGTATATTTTTCTATAGTATATATACTGATATATATTATATATAGTAACTATTTTTGTATATAGTGAAAATATAACTCAAGTTTTGTACCATATGAACTATATTAAACATAGTATATAACCATAGTAACTATTGCAACTATATACTATAGTGATATATATATATACACTACAACTAATCAAAATGTGTATCATATATATATACTTACTGTATATAATTATATAAATCACTTTATATAGTGCATATATATATATACTACAGTATCAGTAAATATACACTATATCGAGATAGTTTGATGCACTATATCCAGATACACTATTATATGTATAGAAAAAATACATAGTGTATATATATATATATGTATACTACTAAGCCATGTGCTAATAATAGTATATGATCATTATACAACAAACTATGGTACTAGTAGTGGTACTAATAATACCATACTGATCGATTTTTCTACAAAACTTCACCTCGAGGTGAACTGCTCTCCATCGAGCGCACCAGCGCTGCCCTGCGCCAGAGCTGCGTGGCCTTTGCGCGCCTGGCGGAGGGACACGTGGACGACGTGGCGGACGAGGCCAGGGCGGTCCCTTTTTGAAAAGGGACGGGAAAATGGTTGGAAAATGTGGTATTTTGATTGATTTGATGGGGTTTTCATGGGATTTTCGGTCATTTTAAGCTTGAACATGGGATTTTAGATGATTTTCATGGGATTTATTTGGGATTTTAATGGAATTACTATGGGTTGTTCGGTTTTCATGGGATTATCATGGAATTTGGTTGGATTTTATGCAATTTTCTTGAAATTTCATGAGATGTTCATGTTCATTGTAGTTTTGAATCGGATTAGTGCAACTGGATTTTAATACGATTGCAATGGGATTTTTGTGGGAGAATCAGGGTTTTTCTCAATGCTGGCGATTTTTTACCATCAGATACATGGATTTAACGCGCCACTGGGGATATTGGATTCTAGCCAAAACCTATGGGGATATCATGGCCCATGGCCATGTAAAATAATCATTGGGATGGAAAACCACTAGATACATCTAGATACTGCATATGATTGGGATTCATTTACCATCCCCAATAGATGAATAATGATGAATAGATGGGGTGTCCCCATTCACTGTTCCAAAAAATCTGTGTTAGTTGACCCTGTTCGGGCGGTTCTCAAAACGACCCAGGCCTGGGCGGACCTTCGATCTGACGTCATGGCATCGGTGGAGGTGAGCTGATGGCTGGGATTTTCTCATCTCATCCACTTAAGAGACCCGGCCTGGTAAACCTACAAAAAACTATGGAAAATCACAGTTTTTAATGGGAAAATGCACTATTTCTATGACCATTTTCAAGTTCGCAAACTGTTAGTTTACCAGAGGGTATGTAATCGTTTGATAAAATGCTTGCATGTTTAGTATTTTGGTTGTGAAATACCCAAATAGTTTTAATGTTTGCTTCTCATCATTCTCATCCACGAAGTCAAATCAATAGATCCAGCACTAAACCAGGCTTTCTCGGGCGTGTAGGAGAAGGATGAATGGTTCTGGGAGGCGTAATTCAAAAGCATCGACCACAATTTTGCCGGTTGATATCAAACAGACTTTTAAGGGGTGACGCCATATTTTGAAAGCCACAGATTTCGGAGTTTGTCTGGATCTGAATCAAGGTTTGGACCATTGGCTGCCAAATTCTGCCCTTGAAGAATTCAAAAAATGGATTTATACATCGGATCGATACTTCATTCCTATAGATCAAAGCCAAATACTTGCTAGGGGAAGGTTTCCCACAGAATCTTTTTTGTTTGAAAAAAGAACACCCCAATTCCAATGCTTCTCATGATTCTCATGATTTTCCCTCTTAAACCTTGCCATTTTGCGGAGCTATACCCTCTGGTAAACATACAAAAAACTATGGAAAACTACCATGTTTCATGGGAACATCATCATTTTTAATGGGAAAATCTATGGCCATTCTCGGTAAATCACCGATTTCTATGGCCATGTTCCACTCCGTTCACCCGCCGGGTCCGGCGGTAAGGCAATGAACTTCGCAGGAGATGGCAAAGCCGGTGTGGCTGATTTGTTGCTTGAATTTTACAATTGGCTACCCTCTGGTAAACCTACCAAAAAACGAACTGGAAAGATCCACCATGCTATTAATGGGAAAATCCACATAACTATGGAAAATCCACTATAGGTAACTAACATAACTATGGAAACTAACATAACGAACTGGAAAGATCCACCATTTTGTAGCTGGGAAAATCCACTATTTCGACTGGGTCAATTTTCAAGTTCGCAAACTGTTGACATAACTAGAGGGTACACCAATAGAAACGGAAAATGGTGGATCTCACCATAGGAAAATGATGAAATGGTGGATTTCCATGGGGATTTATATCGCTGATTTCCCATGGGGATCCCACCAGATTTATCCATCATTTGTTTAGGGATTACCATGGGAATCATGAAGATGAAATCAAGTGCTTGAGTGATGATCAACCAGTGGCTTCCGTGCCTGTGCCTTTCAGGCAAACCCAAGGTGGAAATTCCATGGTAATTTCCCAAAAAAAAACGTGGGGCCGAAAAAAACATGTTTGACCTTGAAATCCGAATGGAAGTTTCTCATCATTGTTCCCATTGAAATTTTGAGAATTTCTGTGACAATAAGTGGTTTGAATGATCATTTTCTGGAGAAAATTATGATGAAGAATTGGCTTTGGGCCATATCCCCCATGTATTTTTCCGGCTGCTTCATAATTCCTCAAAATACCAATGTGCCAAACACAAGATCTAAAACTAAACCATGGCGGTTCTATGTGTCTCACTTTTTTGACGGGGATTGTCATCCCATCACCCTAATATTAAACACACCAATTGCATGGTCCAGGGGGTGTCATTTTTTCGGGGGAAGTTTGCATATCTAAACCCAACCATAAATCATCATAAATCTGGGTAAATGCCATCAGGACCGAACCCTGTTCTCCCGAACCCTGGTTCATCAACCTTATTTTATGGAAATCATCCCCCGATGGCCCAACAATTCAGGTGAGTGAAATATTCTAATTTACCCAGATTTATAGTGGATGAATGGTGGTTATATGGGGGTTTCCATAGTCATGGGGGTACCCAAAATGGATGGTTTGTGATGATAAATCAATGGTGATAAATCACAGTGATGTGTCTTTTCGCCACGTGGATTGCACAAAACCGATGAAAATTTAGCTAGACCTTGGGTTCACCATGGTCAAAGTAAGGAGGCCTGGTAAAACGCTGCATGGGTAAACATTGGGAGTTGCATGTGTATCATGTTGTAGTATGTTAACCATTCAATGTTTATCATTTGATTCATCGTGAATAGATAAACATCATTGTATGATGTATGTATTCTGATGTTGTGCTTGGTATATTTGGCTGACAGCTTGTTTTCCAGCCGTGCTATGCGAACATGGAAGATTTCTGGCGATGTTTTATATTTTGATTATTTTGAATGTTCCAGTTCCAATTGAATAAAATTGACACAGTTTGGGCGTTTAAGATTTCTTACCTGGATAGCAGCCATACACCTCGATTGTTTGATGCAACTTGTCTCACTACAAGTTGCATTTTGACCAGGGGATCGACCGACCACCAATCACCTGGATCTGAATGCCACGGCGGCCGCCTAGCCATCGCTTGTGCTCAGCTGGAGGGTCCCACGCCGCCAGAGGCACGGCAGCAATTGTTCGGCCAACGCACCATAGCAGCGAAGGGAAGCACAAAGAAAAGGCAGCCACAGAAGCAGCCACAGAAAAGGCAGCCACTGAGAAGTGGGCCCGAATGCACAAAGCCAGTGCTGCAAGACTTGAAGCCATGCTTTCCTGGTCAACAGCCCTATTAGCGGAGGAAGAGGAAAGCAGGTGCTGATCATTTTGAGGGCCCACATGTGGACTGGTTGGTGCTTTGGAATATTTTTTTATTTTTCTGGGAATTTCATCATCCCAACTGACTTTCACTCCATCATTTTTCAGAGGGATAGGTATGGTATACCACCAACCAGTGGCTATTTCATAGATGGGATTGCCACCCATCATGATCCCCATTCGTTGACGAGTCCGTCTAGCACCCGAGATATGGTGTCCTTGTGACTTGGGGATTCCCAGGATCCCCAATCGTCGCTCTAACGACTGGATGATGACTGGGGGTACCTCCATGACAAAACGGAAACCTCCATATCTTGTAATAAATAATCTTAACGTGGCAAGGAGTACGCTCTAGGGACTCTAGGGGTTGGATTTGTTTCTTAGATTGCCATGTGAGGCTTTCCATAAATCAGAGGACCCCCAAAATCATCCATGTCAATGGTTTTTCTCATCATAAACCATCCATTTTTGGGTACCAACAGTTATGGAAACCTCTGGCTTCCTCCCTCTCCCTGAGACAAGCAGAGGCTATCGGATGCGTACTTGGAAAGCAGCTGGCGAGTTGATAATGGAACCGTTCTAGGCGGGGGCACAGGTTTCTTACTACCGTAGGGTAAAGACATTTAAATATGTGGACGGCGGGCCAGACCAAAAAGCCCTGGAGGCAGTATGAAACACAAGTTCCATCCGTATATTGAAAAGTATATTTAACCAAATTAGATTCCGTATGTTTAAACGGCCGGGCGGACCAAGGAAAACCTTCAGGCGGGTAGTCTAAAATACTAGTTCGTATATTTAAAAATCTGTATATTTCAATGTAGTTACCGTACAAATATGTTGGTGATTGAATAGTACAATAAATTAGGGGTAAATTCTCGTTCGCTGACATGCCAATCAAATTCACGAACTCGTTCGATTGATCTGTTTGTTGATGTCCAAAAGCCTCCTGCTTGGATGAATGATGATCAGTGATTGTCCCAGTCCAAAACATGATTGGTAGACAGCCCCTCCTGGCACCTCCGATCATTGATGGTTTCCTCTTTCCAAAAATGCCCAACTAACTGGATAGGTAGTTTGATCCTTTCGTGTTTTGCCAAACGGGAGAAAGAACCATAAGCAGGAAAAGATTATGTTTTGTGGACTAGCAAAGATTGACCATGCTTCAAATACTTTGTGCTCACCTTGCTTAACAGTCTTTAATCTTGAGGCAATCACTTCTCCATCGTCGTGGCTCTAAGCGAAGGGATGGCTCTGATCCCCTGGGTTCTTCTGGGTTGAAAAAATCATCGTGTAGATTTCACCCAAAAAGATACAAAAGTCATTTACCACGAGTTTTTGTAGCAGTTGACTTTCCTACTTCATTTTGGGGCTATAGTCAATGGATTGGTTTAAGGGAAAATCTACCGGAAACAATAGATCTTACCACTCAATATGGGGTTATATGGGGTTTTCCTGTAAATTTTCCCTTAAACCAATCCATTGACTATAGATTTTCCGTTGGAAAAACGCTGTTGATTTGGTTGCCGGGCCGGCACAGGTGGCGTTTTGTGGGTGCCTTGTGGTGGAAACAGCTTTCCGGGGCAGCGGTGCTTGCAGGCCGCAATCTGGTGAAATCCCTCTGGGAAATCAGCGATATAAATCCCCATGGAAATCCACCATTTTATCATTTTCCTATGGTGAAGTCCACCATTTTCCGTTTCTATTGGTGTACCCTCTGGTTATGTCAACAGTTTGCGAACTTGAAAATGGCCCAGTCGAAATAGTGGATTATAGTGGATTTACCCATTGAAAATGGTGGATCTTTCCATAGTTTTTTTTGTAGGTTTACCAAAGGGTATGGTGTTTGGAACAACCGTGATGGACATCAGCTTTTTGTCCCTCGTTTGTCAATACCTGGGCAGTGCCCAAAATGCCCAACTGTTGATGATGGGATTGAGTAGGAGTACCTGTAGTCTAGAGTTGTTATGTATTGAGTAAGAATAGATATTGTTAATATAGTATTACAATAGTGTCCCCCCCAATCATTTACACAGATCCAGAATTATTTTCGAAAAATTGACACAATAGTGGATCCCCACACTAATCAGGAGCCAACATTATAGTATTACAATGTATTACAGTAACTAAGAATTAGTCTTGTTTTAGCGGGACATGGGATTACGAACCAACCCATCAACTGGGAAGCCTGTGGTTGGGCCTTAAAAACATATTTGGGCAACTGATCATCTTTTCATGGCCGACATCGAGATTAACCGGTAATTCAGTCGAGTAAAGAATCTCAGGGTTACCCTCTGGTTATTTAACATAGCCATGGGAAATGACCCATTTATAGATGGTTTACCTTTTAAAAATGGTGATTTTCCATGGCTATGTAAAATAATCAGATGGTATTTTCCATTTCATATATGGGATGTCATCCTTCCCATTGACGAACTCCATCATTTTTCAAGATGGTGAAATTGCACCACCAACCAGTTAGTTAACGGGTAGAAGTGACATGATTGCCTCAGATGTACCCAGATGGGTAGAAGATTCTCCAGTTTTCAGAAGATTCGACGGGCACTTCGCTTTCAATGAGTTCATTTCCAGAACGGTCGACTGCTCAGTTTGTAGTTTCCTACAATGTGAGGCCCCGTTCGAGAACGCTAAGTTGGCGAACATAACTCCAATAACTATGGTTTATGGTACTTATAACTACAGTTACTGGGGGTTATAAACCAACTTATATCGTTTGGGGGCCTCACATTGTACTATCTGGTGGACATGACATGGGCCCAGTAAAAAATGTCGATCTGAATGAAATATTTCTTTTGAAATCTTCCCTGTCCAGTAACATCAACTTGTATAGCATCCTGTTTTACGTTGAAACATCAACATCACAGAAGTCTTATTTGAACTTCCTGTCGGGTTCCTGCAACCCATGTTTTTCATACCAGTAACAGGTACGTTTTGCTGCGACCCACCAACTCAATCCAGAGCGTTGATTCTTTCCAGAATTGGAGATCCAAAAAACGCAGGCTTTTCCCCTACCTTCCCTACCGTGAGTTCCAAAATTGGGCATACCATGGTATACCCCAAATCCTGTGGTTTATCCAGTTTATCCTCCCATGCTAAATTCAAATTGCTGTTTTTAGGTACACCACATTTTGAGAAAGCGAACCATGGACCAATTTTGGCGAAGTGTTTGGGAAGCAAACCATGCAGACCGCGTAGGCCGTGCTGAGCATTTCCAGGATGCTGCGTATCACCTATATGTTGACATGCCTTTGCGAAGCTTGGGAGCAAAAAATGTTGTTGGATTGGTTTTGTTGGGAAAATAACTTAACCGGAAACCCATGGTTTTTTACCATGAAATATGACAGGGTTTCCGGTTAAAATGTTCCCAACAAAACCAATCCAATGAAAAATGTTGTCAGCAACTCACAGGACATGAGTTTCCGTTTTTTTGCCCATTCTTTTCCCATATGGGTATGGATCAATACCTATTAATACCTTTTTTAGGGGGATGAACATCCATAAATCCCAGCTATTTTGATGTTCACCAGGGGTACAAGGTTTTGACACACTGCCATATGATTAATCTGGATGAATGATAATGACTTCACATCATGACGTCCCGACGGAATGATGGTTAGGATTTTTTGCCACTCATCCCCGACAGAAGTTTCAGTAATTATCACGTTAGTAAGTTATTACCCATACCCATAGTATCCATGGTGCTGGTATATATGCTAACATTTGGGGTATATTCATGGTAAATGTTACCATATATACCATACATGGATCCTATGGGATATGCTCCATGTGTGGTATATGTTGGTAAATATTCCATACATGGAGCATATGGGTTATAATTCGGATTGATTGTCCAGCTCCGGGACTCTATTTTTACTTTTGCTGATTGTTGGGATGAGGATTTGTGGGCTGACCGAAGACAATGCATAGAGTTGATTCTTTGGGATGTTTGCTTGATTGAGGCCCCTAGAATCTAACACGGATCGCAAGAAAAGGGTGTGTAAGATGAATTTCCGTCATATAGAGGTTTCCGTTTTGTCATGGGGGTACCCCCAGTCATCATCCATTTTAGATTCGGATTTTCCATGAAATCAACCAAAAACATTTTTGGGGATTCCCTCATGACTATGGAAACCTCCATCTGGCTTCATGTGTGGCTGGCTGGCGGTTTGGATTATGAATCTTATTTTTCCATTCAGTTGGGAATTTCATCATCCCAACTGACTTTCACTCCATCATTTTTCAGAGAGGTTGAAACCACCAACCAGATGAGAAATGATGGTTTTCATGATTTTTTTTTGGGGTTATGATGAGTCAGCTGATCCCTTCCCCCTTTCTTGGCTTCCCCAGGTAGGTATACCAACCACCAACCAGGTGGTTTCTGGCGATGTTCCATGGATTTCGGAGGGGTCATCCCACGGCTCCAAATCGGTCGGTGCCCCCGTGGCCACGAGAACGCTAAGTTGGGGTTCACATAACTCCAATGTCACTATGGTTTATGGTAGATATATCTATAGTTAATGGGGTTAATAAACCAACTTATAACTGGGGGGCACCACCTTATAATGGGGGTTTATGGTAGATATATCTATAACACTATAACTATGGTTTATGGTACTTATAACGAACTAGTTCCTGGGGCGAATCTAAACCAACTTATCACGTTTGGGGGGCACCACCTTGACTTGTAAGTGGTTTTCAAAAAAAACTGGGGAAAGAATGTCCCTGATCCAAAAAACTGGGAAAATCCCATTTGTTGAAATGGCTAACCCCAGTTGCTCACCAGTCACGGGATAAAATCCTCCTGAGGAGTCTGGTTTCGAAGAGGCGGGGATCCGAGGGAAATGGGATTGTGAAAAAACAGGTTGAAACACATGGGAGTCGCCACAGAACATGGATTTCACCGTGATTTCACGAAGAATATAACCCATGACGGATCCATGGTGCTGGTATATTTGCTAACATTTGGGGTATATGGATGGTAAATGTTAGCATATATATCATACATGGATCCTATGGGTAAAGATGAATCACCTTTAATATTTAAGCCATCAAGATCTATATAGTGACTGTTCAAAGAATATCGAGATGAAAAAAGATGTGGCAACACAGCAAGCATGCGGATGTGACCTACACAGTAGCTTAAAGCCGGAAACATGGAAACTTCACCACCACCTTGGGAGCTTTCACCCAAGGTGTTTGACCAGCAAAGTGATGAGCGCATGGCCTCCAAATCTAACGAACATGGTCTCCGGATTCCGAATCCATTTTGGAGCCCTGAAAATGTCTGGTTTAAGCCGGGCTGAAAATCACCTTCGACTCAGTTTGTTGCCATGATTTTTTTGGTCGAAGGGCTGGGCAATGGCGGAGAAAGCCAGGCCGCGCATCGTAGCCGAACGGCATCGTAGCCGAACGCCATCGTCTTTCCTTCGGCCATTGCCACCGAGATCCCCATCTGAATGATCCACCGTTCAGTCGACATGGAGCCTCCGAGCTCGGAGTTGGCGGTTCCCATCCTTGCAGCAGGCGCTTCCCCAATACCTCAGTGGAACTTCTGGCAAAATCAGAGGAGAAACCTGAGAAGTCCCCAAACTTGGCTACCTTTTGGGTGATCTAATCGAACTTTCGGTCAAAAAGTTCTCTAGAAATCCGGGATGTTCCGTCACCAGCGTACAGCTACCAGAGTAAACAAGCCTACTCGCCGGTTGCTACCAGGTATGTTCATCCCACTCACACCCCAAATGCGTTTAATTGCTTGAAACGGGAAAATTATCATCCGGCAGCTAGCAATCTCACAAAAGTTCGGTGTTCAGCTGATTTTCCATAGTTAGGTCATGTGGTAAAATATGATTTAAGAAAAAACAACAATCCCCAAAATCACCATAAATGGGTTGTAGAAACCATCACCAAACTGGGTCAACCCTGGTTAGATGATTACTCTGATACTTTCATCGGTTGCTATCAAGGGTCAAACCAGCATTACAAGAAAAAACGATCTTTTGACATAAGGTTGATTATTGTAAACTAATCAACCAATAATCAACCAACAATCAACCTAAAATAATCTAAGGTTCACCATGCACATGTTATAGGTTGATGATTGGGCCCACATGGTGAATCTCAGGTTGCTGAGATCCCGATGATGAATCCCCGTGATGAAATCCCCCCGTGCCAGGAGGTTTACTAACCCATGAAATACCCTCTGGTGAACTAACATAGCTATGGAAAATCACCATTTTTGATGTGCAAATCAAGTATAAATGGCCATTTTCAATAGCAACATGTTCGTTTACCAGAGGGTACATCCAAGAATTTGTTTTTTGTTCATGGTATTTCATGGCACCCAACTCCAGCCCCGGGACCCATACGGCCAACCCTTTCGCATCAGGCTAAAGCCCACCATATTCCCATTCTAGTTCGTTAAGGCCCGTAATGTGTCCATCATTTGGTTTTTTTCCAATCAAATCCCATCAAGCTCCATGTGTTTCCCAAGTTTTTGCATGTATTTCCCATGAAAGAACTTCGAAAATCGCCTGACGACCCAGCAGATGGCAGGGAGCGGATCGGCCGTTGGCACATGATCCCATGGTGCTACAAGCCTTGGGATCCAACGGCGAAGCCATCGGAGACGACTTGGATGCTCGGCTAAAAAACGGCGCCTTAGGCGCCGCAACCGCGCGGCACAACGGTGGCGGTGTCTGGTGGGTTTTTGTAGGTTCAAGGTGTGGTTGAATTGGAGAGAGGTGGGATATATAGGATAATTATATAGGATATATATATATATATATATACATAGAGTATAGAGGATATATAGAATATATGGGATATGTAGGATATGAAGCATATATGGGATGATTTTACTTGACCAACAAAAGTCTGGGGATAAGCATCAACAATGGTGGTTTGATGGCCTGATGTGGAAGATTTGACCGTCAAAATATGGGGACTATATTGGCAATAATAGGGATTAATCATCAACAAATGGGATTCACGACATGGGTGTGTTCAGAAATGCTACTCTCTGGTAAATTCACTTGTTGACCCCGAAAAGACACCATTTTTCGTGGTTTCACTCATCTTCCAACCCCTGCCAGGGTCTATGTGAATTTACTGGAGGATATATATCATTATAAACCCATTTACTATCATTATAGACCCTGAAAATCACCAATTTTTAGTGGTTTCACTAATCTTCCAACCCCTATTTGGCAGGGTATATGTTAATTTTCCCATCATTACCCAAACTATTAGCCAGCGTTGCTGGGAAAATTTCGTCAAGCCAAGGGATGTGCCCCGTGGTATTCCAGCTATGATGGGTGGATGTTGATCCCGTTTCTGAAGACACCAACAAGGTGGTGCCCCCCCCAGTTATGAATGGGTTATAAGCCCATGAATACTATAGATATATCACCAACAAAAACCATAGTGAAATTGGAGGTATGTTCACCAACTTAGCGTTCTCGAACGGGGGCACCACCTTGCAAGTACTTGCTGATTTCATCCTCATGATTCCCATGGTAATCCCTAAAAGAATCGTGGATACATCTGGTGAAATCCCATGGAAATCAGCCAAAAAAATCCCCATGAAATTCACCATTTTATCATTTTCCACTGGTGAAATCACCATTTTCCAACGGTTTCTATTGGTGTACCCTCTGGTAAACATACAAAAAGCTATTGAAAATTGTCCTAGAAATAGTGGATTTATCCATTAAAAATTGTGATTTTCCAGTTCGTTATGTTAGTTATATTTATAGTTATGTTAGTTATATTTATAGTGGATTTTCCATAGTTATCTTAGATTTTCCTATGGTTTCTATTGGTGTAGCCATGTATCATCCATGGCTTTGGTGGATCTTTCCCAGCCCCGGATCTCGAGCTTCGCAAGGACAGAGCCATCGCCGTCCTCAAGCCTCACCTCGAACCGCAGCGCTGATGCTGGGACGCAAAATCTGTGGGAACGCAACAAGACTCTGATAGCTTCTGGTAAACTAACATAGCTATGGAAAATCATCATTTTTAATGAAAAAAATCAAGTATAAATGGTGATTTAATGGGATGTAATGGGATTTTGATAGTGATTTAATGGGATAGTAATGGGAATGCTGATCTAATGGGACCCATTACTCTAATGGGTACTCTGGACCCTCTTCGGGAATCCCTACTATCTATCCCATTTATCAAGACTCTGGTAGCATCTGGAGTATGGGACAGTAATGGGATTTAATTGAATTTAATGGGATGTTATAGTGATTTAATGGGATAGTAATGGGATATAGCCTCTGGTAATGACTAACATACCTATTGAAAATGGCCATAGAAATAGTTGATAAAGTCATTACCCTCTGGTAAACTGTCACATAACTATGGAAAAACATCATTTTTAATGGGAAAATCAACTATTTCCATGGCCATTTTCAATAGCTATGTTAGTTTACCAGAGGGTAGATTCTGATAAATGATGGGTGAATTCCTGAGGATGTTGATATATTTTGATTCTGAGTTGGTTCCAGAAATATACATAATTATATATATATATATACTTGGTTGGTGGTTTGGAACATGAATTTTATTTTTCTATATATTGGGAATTTCATCATCCCAATTGACGAACTCCTATTTTTCAGAGGGGTAGGTATACCACCAACCAGATTATTATATAACAACTATTAACCATATATATATACACAATATACAATATACAATATACCCTCTGGTAAATTAAAATAGACCCTGGCAGTCATCGGGGTTGGAAGATTGGTTTCCATTAAAACTAGGCTATTTTCAGGGTCAACAAGTTAATTTACCGGAGCGTACATAAGTTTATATACATATATAATATATATATATATATATGTGCTGATAGCAACCCCAATCAGTGGTTGAATTCTACGGGTGAATTTCTGGAGATGACTGGAGGTTTCCGTTTTGTCATGGGGAAATTCCCCAATAGAAACCACACATGAAGCCAGATGGAGGTTTCCATAGTCATGGGGGAATCCCCAAAAATGTTTTTGGTTGATTTCATGGAAAATCCGACTCTAAAATGGATGATGACTGGGCTTACCCCCATGACTTAGCGCCGGTGAATTCTATGGGTGAAGTCCTAAAGGTCGAAAAATCAGAAGAACTGACGGTTAATGGCCGAACATCAAGCCTAGGTCACAGAATTGGATGATGGGAAAATTTACAGGAAAACCCTATATTTGATGGTAAAAAGCATGGTTTCCTGTAGATTTTCCCTTGAACCAATCCATTGACTAGGGGTAACTCGGCCATCGAAAAATCAAGGGCTTTCTACCTCGGCTGGTTTGTTTTGGCACATGTCAGGGATGGCTTTGTTTCCATCCTGGGGTGTTTACCCTCGGGCAAATTTAACAATTTCATGTGGGAAATCACCGTTTTTCATAGGGCATGATCGGTAAATCCTCTACAAATAGGCAATGTATCACAGCAAACTATGAAATTACCAGAGGATATATCCCCATTGTCTATTATTCATCCATTATTCTTGGTTGTTTTCCATTATCAACCACTACTGGTTGGTGCTTTGGAACATGTTTTCCATTCTGTTGGGAATTTCATCATCCCAACTGACGAGTTGTCCATCATTTTTCAGAGGGGTGGCTTTTCAAACCGCCAATCAGATAGGGTGTTCAGTTGGGTACATCTTGGGGTACACCTTGGTGTGACATGGACAATTCCTAAAATACGGCTACCCCTAGTCATCATGGGGCCCCCCAGTGACACCCCATTAGCTATTGTTATAAGTATCATAAACCATAGTTATTGGAGTTATAAGACAACTTAGCTATCGTTTGGGGGCCCCACATTGTAGTCATCATCCATTTTAGATTGGGGTTTTCCATGATAAATCAGCCAGCGATAAAGGGGTACTCCCATGACTATGGAAACCTCCAAATATTCATCGGATGACGATCAAAGCTTGGGTGTGTTCGCCGTCGAAATTTTTGGGGAAGCTTCATCAACAAGAATGTGGGATATGAACCGGTGTTTACCCTCTGGTTAACATAGCCATGGAAAGATCCATCATTTTTTATCGGTAAACCCAGGTAAACCATCTATAAATGGGCCATTTTCCATGGCTATGTTAAATAACCAGAGGGTATATTCAAAAAAAAAGACTAGGTTACTGGAGTTCTTTGTTTGTGAGCCATAGTGAAGGAATCTACGGACTAAAATCTACTTTTCCACTCAAAAATAACTTGTGGGGTTAGGGAATCATACATGAAAAAATGGGTTCCTCTAGCGTCTCAATGAGGATGTGGTTCTTTTTTTATATACACAATGATGAAACCAACATTTCACCATTTACAAATGATATGCGAGGCTTCTCCTGGAAAACAGTTGGTTGATGTAAATGACTGACGAAGTAAGGTTTAGACTGGGATATTCCTTTCCAGATACCCTTTGGATCCCTTTGGTCATTTACTAGTTTGCTATGGAAAAGCACCATGTTTTGGTAAATCATCTATAAGTAAGCTTTTTGTCCTTAGCTATGGCATTTTTTTCTGGATGGTGTCAATCGGTTTCGAGGTCCAATACATCGACATGTTGTGGGAGGTTTTGGGAACCCAGAGGCCTATTCCAGGCTGCCGACAGAAGCTTTGTTTTCGAAGTGGTCGCGGTCGAGGACTTCGATGATATTTCCGGAGGTCTTCTGATGGAACCCATCTTGCCAGTTCGATGGATGGACGTGATATTTCGGGGGACAAGCAGAAGATGAATCGAACAAGTTCCCGTTTGGGCGTTCGGAATGGAAAGCCAAGACGAAAGAGGCTTTGCTTGCTCACGAGTCTCACGAGCTCTTCTCAGCTACACCTTGGGAGATGGTGAAAGCTCTTTTTTCAGCTTGGTGACAGATTTGCCGAAGCTGGGTGGTGACTATCCTCTGACGGCATCTTTGACATCTCGCCAAAGTTTGCAAAAAGACATTGTGCCACAGTGCCACCAAATATGAGTTAATGTCAACCCCGGACTAATAAACCATGGTTTATTAATTAGGAGGGTACTTCTCCAATAGTCATAGTCTGATACTTAAATGGTACCCTCCCACTTAAACAGCCTAGAGGTTTATTAATCCAGGGTTGCCACAGAAATCCAGGCACTTGTTGGAAAGTGGTTTACTTTGGGTGCACATTGCTGCTGCCGACTATGTTCCAAGTTTGATGCAGGCATACTCATTTTTACAAGAGCTTTTCTTCTAGATTAGATAGTTCTAGAGACTGATGTACATGTTTATATACGTATGCAATTTCTATATCCTGGCTGGTGTGTGTGGTAGCTTCATGGATCAATTTCATGCCATAAATGAAGGAATCTGATATCCAACTAAAACAAAGATTTGTCGACATACACACCTTTTTAGTTGCTTAAATCCATAAAAACAACTTCGTCCCATCTGATATCCACAAATAAAATCTATGCAGTTTTTATTGCTTCTAAGTCATACCCAATCTTGCCGTACAGCACGCATGTATGTGTATATAGCCACCCTCAAGCAGAGAGAGAATGGGATCTCCGAAAAATCTCCACATTTTGGAGACATCCATATTCTACTCCAGGATGGCTATCTCTAAATACCAACCCTGAAAAAGATGCTGAAACATATTTCCAGGATGGTTTGTTGATGATGTTTCCTCCATCATTCCTAGGTTCGTCGCCATTTTTCAGCATTTTTGGTTGGAGGTTATTACCCTCCATGGGGGCTTACCCACCATGAAAGTAGATCATCTCAGGGGAAACCATGGGGGTTTCCACATCTTGGATATAATCCCATTACATCTGACTGAAACATCATTAAATCACTATTCTTGGGGTTACTATATCCCATACAAATACATATGTATATAATCATTATTAGTAGTAGTCGTAGTATTATTACTGTATGGGATTAACAAACCTGGTCGATACTAATACATATTTGGTTGGTGGTTTGGAATATTTTTTATTTCTCCATATTATATTGAGAATAATCATCCCAACTGACTAATATTTTTAAGAGGGGTAGGTGTACCACCAACCAGATATATACATATATATATATACACACATACTGTTGTGTGGTTTTTTTTTACTCCTGCCTTGCGCGTAAATGACCAAAAGCAACAGGAAAATTAGAAGCGCGCGTTGGCGCCATCACCAGGAAGCCTTTGAAATTTGGTGTGTTTTGAAGCAACTGTTTGAGTC
>Ga0126342_10008817_pt1 | contig 18070 bp, 17 predicted proteins | sample Cyp1metagenome_FD_92528 | JGI IMG/M metagenome (GOLD analysis project Ga0126342, IMG submission 92528) | Coral microbial communities from Lord Howe Island, Old Settlement Bay, Australia - Cyphastrea 1 metagenome | ecosystem: Host-associated > Invertebrates > Cnidaria > Coral ... | reverse complement strand
ATCTATCTAAATCTATCTAAATCTATCTAAATCTATCTAAATCTATCTAAATCTATCTAAATCTATCTAAATCTATCTAAATCTATCTAAATCTATCTAAATCTATCTAAATCTATCTATCTATCTATCTATATGTCTCTATATATATCTATCTGTCTCTATATATATATATATTTGCACAGATGAACTCATCAATACATGAAGCTTTCAAGTTGGTTTAACCACAAATTCACGCGCGCGCGAATTTGCAGGGGGCAGTGTGCGAGCGAACCGAGCCGTACACCCCGCAGGCGTGATGCGGTTGTTATCAGCGGGGTGGTTTGCATTTTTTTTTCAAGTGGATCACCCCTATATGGCTATCTAGGGGACCACAGATGTTAGTCTAGTTTAGTATTAACCATCCATAATTTTGGGGTACCTAATTTTGACCCATCCCCATATGGCTATCTGGCTAATAAGCCTTGTTAGTCCCGGATTTGTGGCTTCACCCATCAATGGGTTATATGGTTAGTAGCAAAAAACTGGCCGTGCCGACGGGACTTCCACTTTCCAAACATGGAGGGTTTGACCGACTTTCGGTGGTCGTTGGATTTCCTGCGCATCCTGGTGGGTTTTGGAAAAACACATGGGATGATCGGTTGTGTGTGGGTTGAAACCACCAGGTGTGTTTTTCTTTCATATGGGTATGGATCAATACCTATTAATACCATTTTTAGGGGGATGAACATCCATTTACCAGCTATTTTGATGTGAACAGAAGGGGTACAAGGTTTTGACACACTGCCATATTTTGGAACATGTTTTGGTTATGGGTCGAATGATTGGGGTAAAAAAAATGCGATGTCTCAGTCGGTCTGAAGACCCCATCCGTAGATCCCTTACCGACTGACCCAGCATTTATTGGGGTCCCGAAATAAATAGAAACGTTTTTCCAGGTTGTTAGTTCGACGATGTTTCCTCCACAATCTCCAGGTGTTCATCTTTTCTGCATCTTTTTCAAGTTTCTATCTCACAATGTTTCCTAGTTAAATCCCCATTTTCCCCCTATAGTCACGTTTCAGAGTCACCTATTTCGGTGCCTTTTCAGACGAAAAAATATAACATAAAACATGAGGATATCTACTTATATATGGGGATGGGTCAAAACCTATGAAATTACCATATGACTGGGGAATAACTCCATGGATTAACCAGCTATGACTTTGCGTACCATCGGGGTACCAGGGTTTTGACCCATAGCCATATATGAGTTCAAAATCCAATCGTTTGGATTATCAGTCCTATCCCATCGACACTGCAGCCTGACCTGGTAGGATAGCAGAAGGCAACGAAGGCAACGAAGGCAACGAAGGCAATGAAGGCAACGAAGGCAACGAAGGCGGTAGGGGCAGCAGGTGGTGGTGAGATTTCAAGGGGTTTGAAACCAGCAACAAGTGTCTGTTCAGCCGATGATATACATATATATATTTACATATATATATACATATATATATATATATAATGTACATATATATATACACATATAATATACGTATATATATATATATATATATACGTATGTATATATATATGTGTACACGTATACAATATTATATATATACACGTGTATATATATACGTATGTATGTATGTATGTATGTAATGTAATGTAATATAATGTCATGTCATGTCATGTGATGTTAATGTTAATGTTAATGTTACTGTTAATGTTAATGTTAATGTTAATGTAAATGTTAATGTAATGTAATGTATGTATGTATGTATGTATGTATGTAATGTATGTATGTATGTATGTAATGTAATGTAATGTAATGTAATGTAATGTAATGTAATGTAATGTAATGTAATGTAATGTAATGTAATGTAATGTATGTATGTAATGGTAGGTATGTATGTATGTATGAATGGAATGTAATGTAATGTAAATGTAAATGTAAATGTAAATGTAAATGTATGTATGTATGTAATGGTATGTATGTAATGGTATGTATGTATGAATGTATGAATGTAATGTAATGTAATGTAATGTAATGTAATATAATGTAATGTAATGTAATGTAATGTAATGGTATGTATGGTATGTATGGTATGTATGGTATGTATGGTATGTATGGTATGTATGGTATGTATGGTATGTATGGTATGTATGGTTTGTATGTTATGTATGGTATGTATGGTATGTATGTATGGTATGTTATTTTATGTTATCTTATGTTATGTTATGTTTTATTATGGTATGGTATGGTACGGTATGGTATGGTAATGGTATGGTAATGTAATGGTAATGTCATGTCATGTCATGTCATGTCATGTCATGTTATGTATGTATGAATATATATTTTCCTTGTCTCTCTCTCTCTCTCCATATATATATATACATACATATGTATATATATATATATCCATAGACATACCGGTGTTGCTTTGACCAATTACATGTACAGTTTGATTTACCAGTCAATCAACATTGATATGCAACATCCACAGTTTTATGAATGGGTTTGTCCCAAGGAAATTCCATAATTCCATGGGTTTTCCCATGTTGGTTTGCTGCCAGGTCTCTCCTTTGACTCAGTACCGGAGGCGCCTTCCTGGGAAACACTTTGTTTTCCATTGGTTTCAAATCTCATTGTTTCAAAGAGATATATTCTATTTAGGTTTCAATGAGGTTTTCAATATGTTCATTTTAAATCAAACCTCGAACACATTATATTAGAACATGAAGTTTTTGATTTTTATCACAGCCCATTTATTCTGGGCTTGTACCTCGACCCTGCAAGTGGACTGTGTGGCTGCGATTGACAGCTAAGGACCTAAATTTCAAGAGTAATTTGCCACCTGTAGAGTCACTGTAGAGATTGGGATTGTACTTTGATACAGTATATCTTTTTGTGGGTTGTATTTATTTCATTGAGCACACATGATTAAATAGACAATATGATATATATATATATACATATACAGTACATTTATATGTATGTATACATGCATATGTATGTATTTATGTATATATATATATATATACATCTGTATATACATATGAAGTGCACATGTTTTTGGATTTCAACATTCCCAAGTCCACGGCTTCGGCTTTGACGCCGTTCTTTTCACCGTGTCAGGTACCGCACACCAGGCGCCTTCTGCTCACAAGCCGAGGGGTGCGACAGTTCGAGCAACTTGGTGCGTCTGAAAATGGGTTTGAAAATGGAGCATACCCCAAAAATGGCCATTTAAATTGGGTTGGGTTTCTCCCAATGGATTTGGGATAAAACCACATGGCAAACCATCGATTGGCTGGAAATCATTCAATCTTTGACAAATGGTGTAGCCTGTTCATCGGCCATTTGTGGACCAAAAATCATTTCAGATTCCAGACTCACAGAAGTGGTTGAAGGGATCACCTTTTTTGGCATGCTTCTCAGATAGGTGGATATTTTGGACTGCAGTTCTACTTTCTGAGTTTCTAATTTTTATGAAATTGGATAGTTTTGGAGGTTTTACTGCTCTGAACTTCCTTGCGAGCCTGTAGGGTTGTCTCAAACCGAGGGATAGACCCCGTCAATTGAATATGGATCCCGGAATGGTCTTTGGAATATCATTTTATTATTGGGAATGGCTACTGTATCACATGCTATTAACATGCTATTCACATGCTATAACTATGGCTCTCATGTGATTAAAGGGGCCTGGCGACTGGCCCCTTGCCTTGGCCCCTTTTGTTCGTGGCTTCGTGGCTTCGTGGCTCGAGGTATCATCCTTTGAGGCCTAGCACTTTGTTAGTGGGCATGAAGGATGGCCAGGACCCCGGACCGCGCCGGATGGTGAATTTTCATGGCTTGGCTGGGGCCATTTCTGGTGAATCCAGCAGTGAATCGCACAAAAACTTGGGGATGGCTTAGCTTGCTTGGGGAAGATTTCTTGGGAAGATACTTGGCATATGTTCAATTTTTTTCAAAGACATCCATATGATCATCATATTCTGGCGAGTCCTTTTTTCGCTCTCCATCTCGGCTTGCAATATGTTGCGATCATGTTGCGATCATTCGATCCCTATTTGAGATGATTTTAACAATTTTTGCTTCACTGATATGATTGTTCTGTCAAATCTCTGTTGGTACCCTCTGGTAATTTAACATAGCCACAGAACATTAGCCTTGAAAGTTACCAACAACATTTCCATGGCCATGGCAAAGCCATGGCAAAGTGGTAGATTACCAGACCATATCCCGGAGTTAATTCATATAGATATGGAACAGCCATGATTTCCCATTCGAAAAATAACCTCCACATGGTGGATGGTATCGGTCTTCCGCATCTATGTCACTGGAGGGCAACTTCTGTTGGTAAACATCTCCCCCATTTTAGAGCTCTGCAAGGTGGGGCCCCCTAGGCCAAGTTGGTTTATGACATTCGTTGAACTATGGTTTGTGGATCTTTACAGTAGATATAACATGATACAACATGATATAGCTATAGTCTTCATAACGGGACTGTTATATCAAACCCATAACATAACTGTTATATTTATAGTCTTCATGGGCTTTCTAACCCAAACAGTTTACGGGACTGGGCCCCTGGGCCCCACGCCAAATCGGACCGAGGTACAGCTGGCATCATTGACTACGACACGGATGTGATGACTCACAGTTGTGTTGGGAGACCCGGGTCGTCATATCGTCATAGCAGGGGATGTTTTACGAGGCACAGTCGGACAGTGCTGAGATCATGGTGAGATCATGGGGATATCATGAGCATCCAATGACATATATATATATACATATACAACTATATACAACTATATATATATATACATATGACACATATATATATACATATATTAATATATATATATATATCATCTAAAATTGCTGGAACATGGGAAGTTCAACCCCAGGGTTTTCTGAACTTCAACGATCCGCCGGATCCGGCCAGGCCGTGGATCGCTTTCCGATCCTTGGCCTCTCGTGGTTCCACACCCTGCCAACTTGGTCAGTGGTGGGAGGCGGAGCCGAAGTGGCGGGTAGAACTTGGTAGAACTTGGTAGAACTACTAGAAAGAACTTCTAGAAATAACTAGAAATAACTACTGGAATCTAGTTACTAGAAGTACCACGTCTTGTTTTGCGAAGTTTTTTTATCCCTTGTGGAGCTGCTTGCAGGGTGTCCGGGATTGGCTGTGATTTTCTTTCCATCATCCTGAAAGGTTAGTCGTCATATCTCAGCCATGCTCCACATTCGAGATCATCTATAGACGCCCAGTGGGATGATTGAACCATGCACAGGTATAATAAGTCAACCTCCCTCGATGGTGAAACTCATCGTTTAAAGAACAAGGCTGGATGGAATTCAGGTTTAGCAACAATTAAATTTGAATTTAATATTTTCTATGGGCTAACCCTGGATGGTCAAGCTGAACGAATTAAATTCGACTTTAATCTTTCTTCAAATCTGATTCCAAGCCTTGTTTACATGACTTTCATACGCATGAGTTGATGAACAAGTTCCATCTAATCATCTAGGTCTGCGAGTTTGTAGCAGTACAGGCAGTACATGATACAGTCAGAGTAGACTCAGTAGACGTTCGTTCCAACTGGGCCGAGAAACTGGGCCGATCCCTTCCATTCACCGCATTTTTTCCAGGCTCCCAGTCTGGTGTCATTCGCTTCTTGCGCTACGACGAGGGTACCCCTGGGACGATGCACAGCACGGGGCTCCAGGGTGACACCATGGTGACACCATGTCCTGAGAGAGGTGGCGTAGTGGCATGCCATGGAAACTCTCCAGCAAGATATTAGTGCCATGGTGAAAACATGGTGAAAACATGGATTATGATATGCAAAAAACATGATTAATAGTGAAATAGTGATTTTTCATGGTGAAAACATGAAATTATTTTCATCTATTTCACTTATTTTCACACAAAAATAGATGGGACGCTCACCGATCCTGCTATAGAATGGGCTTTATATGGCGATGTTTGGAATTCCATTCAGGGTTGCATGAACCCCACGACAATTGGGGAAGCCAATAAATTGAACCATAGCCACATAAACATCTAAGTGAAGTTAGTGAAGTTTGAACAGTCTTTCCCAGGCATGCCATTTTCATTTGGGTTGTGTTTTCGCCAGGCTTTTGTTTCAAGTCAAGTTTTCAGCGGTCACCGTGTGAGCTCAAGGTGTCGAGCTGGAACCCTTCCAGCATTTGTCTTCATTGTCCATGAACTGTGCCCCTTCAGGGAGATATCTCTTTCCGTTCACCGGAATGATGGGAATTGGATTGGGGTAATCCCATTGGCGGAATTCTTCAGGTTGGATCAACTGTCAGATTTCGGCAGTGGAGTGAACCAGCTTTCGGGGTCAGCTTTCCTAAGACTCCACTGGAAGCCCCTGAAAAACCTTCAAGTTCTGCCCAAGAAATGGACCAAGTTTCTGGATTTTTTCATGATTTTTCATGTGAAAATTGGATCAACATCAAAGAATTCACAACAATTTTTCTGTGGATCCCTTGGTCTGCTGTCTGCAGTACTCGTGGGTTTTATAAGCACAAAGGGCAGCCAGTTATGATACCATCTGGTTATGACTAACATAGCCATGGAAAATCCCAACCATAAATGGAGGTTTATAGCTGGGAACATCATCTATAAATGGACCATTTTCCATGGCTATGTTAAATAACCAGTTATGATAGTTATGGCCAAGCCACATATGATAACTTGGGTCCCGCATCGTAGGCTTCCAATTTTGGCCCATGCATGGACCCGACGAAGCCACGTGGACAGGTACAGATGATTTCTTCATGACCAGCGGCTTCTGCATTGACGTCGGCCTCTACGATGTCATCACTGGACTGGTGGATAAAAAAAAAGCTCCGATGACGGCATTTTCAGGATGTGCTTAGGAAGCGGGGTGACAACCCAAGAAAGTGTATAGCCTCTGGTAATCAAAACATGGCTTTCCCATTGCAATGCCCATGATGCGGATTCCGAGCCATGATTACTGGAGGGTAAATGGGATAAGCCCAGTAATCCCCAGTGAGGGGACTTATTAACTATATAGTCTTATAGACCAGTTATTGACTATATATAGTGTTCCTTTATGAGAATATGGCCAGTGAATCGAGCTCCTTATGCTGGTATCCGCAATGTTGTTTTTAGGGTTCCAGCCTTATGCTTGCTGAAAATACACTTCTTCCAGAACCAGAGGCTGAAAGGAAACCGGAAGCTTAAATGAAGGTACAAAGACAGGAGCTGGGATTGTCTGAAATGGGGTATACCATCTGGTTATATAACATAGCCATGGAAAATCCCAACCATAAATGGAGGTATCTAGCTGGGAAAATCATCTATTTCTATGGACCATGGCTTCCATGGCTATGTTAAATAACCAGAGGATAGCTCGGAAATACCATGGTCGGAAATCCGATAATCCACTGGAAGCTGTGAAGTTCACAAGCTGCTCACCAGGTGATTTTTCTTCGATTGTTCAATGAGGACATAGTTGGGGTCTCAAATAGGATTCAATGGCAATTTTATGGGCTAATCCCAACCATTTTCACTGCACCAAGTTGATTCCAGGGCCTCCCTATAGCATTGGGTTTATCCAATGCTGGACCACCAGATTTAAAAGGTGGCCATCAAATAATGGGAAGATGATTATTATCCATATATTTTCATGGTGTTTTTGCTTTCCCAACTTTTTCAGACAAGCTCCATATGTTCGAGGTTTCACTGTAACAATGCAATATCCATCGCTTTTTATCCATGGTTTTTTGTTGCTTCATATGGGGGTGGGTCAAACCCTATTATTATCAATTCTAATGGGATGAACATCCATTTACCAGCTATTTTGGGGTTCACTAGGTGCCAGGGTTTTGACCAATAGCCATATATCTTCAAATGAGTTGATGATTCCCAGTCGTTCCATTACTCTGCCACTCTGCCAGGACGCCGCATCCAGACATTTCGAAATCTGCACCAGAATTTTATTAATATCCTTCGCTGCTCGGAACGCCGGCTGGCGGTTTAATATGGGTTAATGGGAAGTTGTGGCTTGGGGATCTTGGAAGAGGGTTACAAAGGATTGCGAAAAAATAGATAAATAAGTAAAAATAATATATATATATATACACATACATACATAGATAGGTATACCAGGAAGATTCTGCGATGGTTCATGTGGTAAGGATTTTCCCGGATAACCAAAAAAATCACAGTGTCCTGAAAGTGCAGAATCTCGTTGGATGAAATGACCAACAACTTGATAAGGATGGCTTCCTTAGCTGCAGACACTGCACAGCTGCTACAAAAAGCCTCTCCTTCTCCGTAGCAACGTGATGCATCTGTGGTATCGGTGCTAGCTTGGCAGCCAAGGCTTTTCACATCGAACGCCAGGGCAGCTCAGAGATGATGGCTGAAAAGAAGCCGAAAAACGGCGAATACCCAAAGTTGTACCATTTTCACTTGAGTTCGCAGTAATTTCCATAGGATAAGTCCATAACTTGGGTTACAACCCAGTTCCTACTGTGGGGTGAACCACCAAGTATTGAACCTTCAATTAGAATGATTGCTGCAATGGAATAAATACCATGGCGTCGTAGTTCCAGGTTATGAGGGCCAGGATGCTTCGGCATGCCTTTCTGTCAGTCCAAGTATGAGATGATGAGATTTTACGAGATGTTTTAAGTGTGGCACCCCAAAACATCAACCACAATTTTTTCCATGTTTTGGATAAATTGGATAAACTGTTTTCTTCTAATCTTTTGGATTTTTGGGATGTTTTCTGCGTTTCAAGAAATGGGTGAACTCCGAAGGCCACGGATCGGTGAGGCCACAACTTTTTGCCACGGCTTCGTTTGACCACACTTGCAAGGCCGGGCCAAGTGGCCAAGTGGGCAGGGAATCACAAGGTTTCACCTGGGAAGAAGTTGCTGAAAAGGCCTGCGCTGTTTCAATCTGTTTCATGGCTACCCATTTAGTAGCAGACGATTATATATCAATATTTGGAGGGAAGCCTCCGATTCTTAATCAACCATGCTTTATTAATCCGGGGTTGACATTAGAAAACATCCATCTTGGCACTTTCTGTGGTGGTCTTTGACAGTTTCTCACAGAATCTCGCATGTCCTCTATAGCCAGGCTCTTTCACCTGGCTGCATTTTATAGCTTGCTTGAGCTGGTTTGGTGGTTGTTCTCTCCAAGAAACAGTCTCAGTATTTAGTATTTTCAGTAGATCATGATGCGTTGAAATCATGTTTGGTTATTATTTTTTGTTATTATTTTTGGTGCTTTGAACTATAAAAAAAATCATCCTGGGATGATGATCCCCTTTGACGAGTGATGGGTAGCGATTTGGACCACCCACCATGACTTTGAGGCCTGACTCAGGATTTGGACCTGCTATTCAAGCCTCCTCAGTTTCTGGCATTCTCTATATTTTCTCCATGGTCATAGGCTATGGCTATGGGGCATGATTCTACCAAGTTTCACTTGGAAAAAGACCGAAATAGGTGAAACCAATCCATTTGGGCCCTTGCTTCACGTGCCCCGAGGTGTAAGCCAAGTTTCACTGCTTCCAGATCTGCATGTTTTGTACGTTATTGCAATGCTTAAATCTCCTGATCTATAAAACATATGGCAGGTACAGTAAATTGGCACTGCATTTTCACAGCTTTGTATTTCTTATTTTTTTCTAATCATCAACCAATGATGAGGCGTGCTTTGGATTGGTTGTTTGAAAAACGCCGACCCAAATCACCTGCTTTCCATCCCGGTTAGATCAGCAGGGCGGTCACTTGGAAGATCATCCCGGTAACTACTCGGTCCGCCGCTGCTGTCACAGCGGATCGTGATACGACATGACATGAATCGCATATTCCAAGTACATTGAGTGCAATTACATCGGGCAATCTTGCAACATCAGCAAGGGTTGAAATGCGTAATTACAGTGGCTGAAATTTCTCATGTGTAGTTCCCAGTCTAATTTGCTGTTAAAACGTCATATCAATTTGCCGCCAACTAGTTTTTCTGGAACTTTATGAATTCTGTTCACATGTAATTCTAGGGGGGGAGACATGTCTGGTGTTTGGACCATAGGACCCGCCCACCCCTGACTCCAAAAGTACATGAAGCAACTTCCAAGACGACGTGCCACACCCGCCCAGCCCATCACCCCTCCCTTCCAGCTTGCTATCATCACCGAGATGGTTACTAACGCAGCGTCATCTTTATTCATGAAATGCAAGAAAGAACGCACTAAAACCCACGGGCTGTTCCGGGCGGTGGGCCACTCTATGCTCAGCTACTGGTATCACTGGGAAGAACGCAAGTTTCTTGGGGCTTCTTAAACAGGCTTAGACAAGCCACATGGGTTCATCCGTAGTCTCAAAAGTAGAGTACCGGGTTTTCCTATCATTTCAAGCCGAACAAAAATCCCATTCAATCTGTCATCTATTTTTCTATCTGCAGTAATACCCATGGACAAACCTAAAGGACTAAGGTGATATGATATTATTCGTAGTTGTGTATAATTACACAACACACCATCATTCTGCCTTCGATTTTTCTAGTCTACCCTCTGGTAATGTAGCTTGCCGCTTTAAGAATGGCCCATTGATCGTTGATTTATTGATAGTTGAATTACCTATCGAACTCGGTGATTTTCCAGTTCGCTATCTTAGTTGACCGGTTCCGCCTTTGGAGCAAAGCCACGAGGTCTGGGACCTCCGATCTCCGGGTCTCTGCGCAGAGAAGCCGGTGCTGAACTGTCCGGGGAGCACGCTGAATGTTGGGGCAGCCCAGGCCATGGTGAGGTGTTGATGTTGAGCTCAACACAATTGGTCATCAGAATCAGAATGCTGTATACATTCAACAAGAAAAACCATGTGTGTATACACAAATACACATGCATGATATATATATATATACATATATATATACATATATATATATATATGTATATATATACACATATGTATACACATTATATACATATTATATATATGTGCTGTATATATAATATATATATATATATGTATCAGCAATATATAATGAGATATGTTGATTCCATTGCCCAGCTCCGGCCTCAGGTGATGCCTGGGTCCTCAGAACGCGCCCAGGGGATTTTTCACCAAGCGTGGGATGAATCATTGGATAAACCAACCATTTAAAGACATGACATATTCATAGATTGAAGCTCTATTCCGGGAGAAAACCAAATCATATTGTTGACTATAGTGCATACATACATACATACATACATACATACATACATACATACATACATACACATATACATATACATATGCACATACACATATACATATACATATGCACATACACATACACATATACATATACATATACATATACATATACACACATACATATACATATACATATACACACATACACATATACATATACACACATACACATACACATACACCTACACCTCTACACCTCTACACATACACATACACATATACATATACACATACACACATACACATACACATACACATACACATACACATACACATACACATACACATACAGACATACACATACATACATATATATAAATACATATACATATACCTATACATATACCTATACATATACATATACATACGCATACGCATACGCATACGCATACTACGTACGTACGTACGTACATTCATTCATTCATTCATACATTCATGCATGCATACAGACAGACAGACAGACACACAGACAGACAGACAGACAGACAGACAGACAGACAGACAGACAGACAGACAGAGACAGACAGAGACAGACAGACAGACAGACAGACAGACAGACAGACAGGCATGCATGCATGCATGCATACATACATACATACATACATATGTATATATATATATATGTGAAAAAATAAATAGATAACACACACATATATATATATATATATACATATCGTCATATTGTTTTGGTCATTACGGTACCAGTGCTTCTTGACGTTGCATCCACTTGGAGATGCCACGGGAGAGAGATCCTGGACTTGCAGGATAGAGCTTTAACCGGCAAAAATGGAGTTTTTTTTTTTTTAGCAGAAAGATGAGACAGAAAAAACAGGACAGATGTTGATCATGTCGATGCTCAGGTGCTCTCAATCCGTTAGACACCGGACATTCTCGCTGGCAGGAACTGAAAGGACCATGAATGTATCTTGACGCAGGGTCCATGATGTACTCGGAACCTTTCAGAAACCACCCACTTAAACCATTGTTAGTATGCTTAAAACCTCATCCTACAGTTAATTAAGATGCTATGGACACCCACCATTAAAAGATAAATCATCTACCATGCTTCATAGCTTTGTTCGATTACTACAGGGTAGGTGAGTTTTTGCAGTAGCTTGGCCGTTGTTTTTTTTTACCCATCTTTGCCCAGAAGCTTTTTTTTGGGGGGGGTTCAGGTGTAGCTTCTCTCCGGATGATTCGCGGCTCTTAGTGTCAGGGGTGGATGAGGACGGCTGGCGGCTGGGTGCATGGAAGAATTTTCTTAGGCACAGAGGACTCAACAGATATCGGTAGTGCTTAGCAGTGCTAAGGCACTAAGGCTTAGTACATCTTAGTACTCAACTCAACTGATGCCTAGTAGTTCACATGGTGCATGGTTTCAATGAACTTTTCCGGACGAGTAAGCACCTAACCACCAGCCAGTTTCCAGGAGCTGCAGCAATTCGACCTGCGCACCGGAGGGAGTGGACGGTCTCAGTTGGGTTTAGGGCAATTCGAAGTAGGCGACTGAGACTTGGTGCGCGTCTGGATTTTTTATTATGATTTGGTGGTAGTTTTTGAAGTCCTATGAAATCCTCTGGGGGTTGAAGCCACTGGGTTGGAGGCAGCATCCTAGCCGCCTAGCCTTGCAGGTTCCCAATTTCCAGTTCCCTCTCTGGGAAGCTACCCGTCTGCAAGGGGCAACCGGGGACACGGGGGGGTTGAAAACATTGGGATGATCTGGTCATGAAACACAGGAATGCCTGACGAAGATGCGGAAATCATCAATCGGTACAACAATCATGAGCTTTGCGAAGAAAAGCAGAAGTGATGGGATTAGAGCAAAACCTTGCATTATCATTGGGTTTCTTAAAATCCAGGACCGATTAGAGTTATGGATTTCCCAGTAGGAAAAGACATCCTGCCAGATTCAGGACTAGGGCATTTTGCGCCAGTTTTTTGGTTCTCTTCCGGGAAAAGTATGGGGTTCCAACAACCATTGATCCCTGGGTGGGATCATCCTTCCCCCCTTTTGTTGACAATGATCGATTGGAATCGACAGGCAAAGTGGTGGTGACTATTTTTTTGGGCCTTTTAGACAGAACACCAGTTTAGATCAGTTTAGTATGTCAAGAAAGAAAGCAAGAAAGCGACTCTCTGTTCAGCGGCAAATCCTGCCTCTGCATTGAGCTTTGTGACGGCTTGAAATGGATCAGGTAGCATCAACTACCGTCGATCCCTCTATATCGCTGGAGGAGATGTAGTTGGGAGCTCAGTCCCACGACAGAGGATCACCAGCACAAAGTAGAATGAATGAGTTGAAGGTGGTTCCGATGTTTTTTTTTTTTTTAAACCAACCATATTTGGATAGTTATCTGTATGATGATCTCCAATGACTATCTTCAAAGGATGGGCTGAACCAATCAGAGTCAAAAATCAGGTTGCGACTGTGGCAACAAACGAAAGAGCCTTGACTGCAGCGGCAAGAGAGTTGCACCGCAAGCGGTTTTGCCGACTAAAAGACCTGAGAAAAGGAGAAGGGTTTGGGTCCAGTTTGGGTTGTCCCGAAAGGGGAGCTTGAATGCTTTTGTTTGTTGTATCATTACCTGCAGCTTAAATATACATTATACTTATACAGTTATACAATATATATATATATATATATTGCACATGTATACACATGGACATAGTATGATAATCTATCTGTTCCACTATATTGAGGATGAAATATGTCCGAAACTCGGTGCGGAGTGCTGTCCAAACTCCGTCATTCCCAGAGGGGGTGTTCACAACACCAGGGGTACCATTTTGAAATTTGGTGCTCAAATGTTTTTTTAGATGATTTCTTAAACTCTGGACATGTTTGGGGACTTCAAACACCGCATTTAGAGCATCTTGATGCTTTTCAGATATGGCAATCGCAACAGTTGGGTGGTGTTTGAAGTAGAGATCACTACCCGTACCCCTTAGAGCGATTTTCGGGCTCCTCTACGTGGATGTAAACATATTTGCCATGGTCTCAGCTTGGGTAATTTACGCAGTTCTTGAGGGATGGTCAATCAGAAAGGATTGATATACCCATGATCAGGATTCAAATTATGAGATGGATGACCATAAACCACATACAATGTTTCGACACTCGCACATGAATCATTGTTAGTGGAAGTCAGCAACCCAAAAGGCCTTCTGGCAGCGACAGAAAAACAACGTCAGGTCTTCTACGGTTCTACGATGCGTCGGCGGGCCATCAGCATTCCGGCAGGTTAAGATCCGGAAATTGGGGAGCTGCAAGCGGGCAGGATCCGCAAAAAAGGGGGGTTGAATAACATGTTCATTATTGTATATCATTGTTAGTACTAGTATTACTATTATGTTTTATTAATTACTATTATTGTTATTCTTGTTATTATTACAGTATTGTCATTATTGTCATTATTCTTGTTATTTATAAATTATGTATTTTATTGTATACATTATTTATATTTATTGTTATTTATTGTCATTTATTCTTATTTATTGTTATTTATTGTTAGTTATTGTTATTTTTTTAATCATCATTTGTTGTTATTTCTTCTTCTCATTATTGATATTATCCTTTCATATTTGACATTATTTATTTATTGTTATTATTGTTATTGCTATCATTACTAATTATTTTAAATACTATTTTTTTTTCCGGCGTGTTTTTGTTATGTTTTGTTCTGCAAATTCTGGTCGGGCATGAATTGAGTACAATTTGCCCGTCTTCTTTTTGGATAGATAACCGGCAAGGCCACAACGACATTATCGCAAGGTGATGCCACCCCAGTCACAACTGGAGGTTCAACAATTTTCAAACGGATTTTCCACGATAAACCATCCAGCTGTTGGGGATTTCAGATTTTAGGACACTTCCCATTGTAGTTCGATATACCATGAAGCCGATTTCACCGAACTAAACCAACTTAGGTCAGGATTGGGAGCATCACCATGACCTATTAGGCCCCATTTATAGGTGCCATCTGCGACTTGAGTTCACCATCAACGAATCGGAAAAAACTTCAGGGTGTCGATCAAAGTTATCGATTCTTCGAAATGGATGGTTTCATAGTATTTTCATAAGTATTTTCATAGTAAGATTACTAGATGATGGCATTTTTCTGGGGAAATTATAAGGACGTCACTGCGACTTCACTGGAATGATTGTTTGTAGGGATAACTATATCCCAAAATAGCTGGATTTCAGATTGGTGCATTATTATAACCCAGAAATGATTGAATTTCTAATAATCTTTGGTTCACCTAAATCAGATGGTTGACCATATTTTTTTTTTTTTTCAATAATTAACCTAAAAAAAATGTGATGGTTGACCTAAAATTCAATAATTCACCACCTAAAGAAATGGATTGTTCAATAATTCACCACCTAAAATCCAATAATCACCTAAAATCACCACCTAAAATTCAGATTTGTGGTTTCCTGACTCTCAGATTACCGAGGCCCCTGGGGAGCATCGATTTCAGGAGTCCCGGGAGGCAGAAAATGATTTGCCATCAATGGGGATTTATATATATATATATAACTAGGATGAATGGTGTTTTTGTATGGGGAAGAGAGAGAGAGAGAGATATACATATAGTATATAGTATATATAGTGTATATATATATAGTGTATATATATAGTGTATATATATAATACTATATATAGTGTGTATATATATAGTATACAGTAGTCCTTTGGCTTCTCCGAACTCGAACTTCCTGACTCGGTGGAAAGGACCATGCTGCTGAAGCAGGGTAGCCAGAGCCAGAGCCGCTGGGTTTGAATGCTTTGTGCAGTGACGCTGGACATGGTGTTGGCAATGTCTCATCTGTGCAGTGATATGTTTAGCAGTCTAACCTGCGCAGAAAACAGGGTAATACATCCCATTTTTGGTGAACCGAACTCTCGACAGAAACCCAACTGGGGAAACACTTCAAACATCTTCAAACACTTGAGACTAGCACCACCATAATTCAGTCTTTGTTGGTTAAGCCTGTTCCAAGACATTTGGCCGGCCAGCGCCGTCGCCCTATTCCTTGGTTTTAAACCGAGGTCAAGAAGCTCAAAGCATCTTCAGATGGCACCGGCGGCTCGGATCGCACACGAGTTGAGTGTTTTTCGGGAGGCCTCACTACCCCTGATGGCCCTGTCCCAGATGTATATTTCATGGCCTACTAATATCAACCAGTTTGGTATTTTCGATGGTACATATCTCTGCCGGAATTATAGCTCCGAAAAACCTCGCTCCAAGGGTAATGTTTCTCTTTAATCGAAAATCATTTCAACATGGGCTCATTTTCCCAAAGACCGGTTTGCAGAAGCATCCTGATCCCAAAACGTTAGGCATCTGTTTTGCATGAATGGTTTGTACATCGAGTGCTGTTGGCTGCGCTGCGATTCACTGATTAATCTTTGTTTCACTGGTGTTTGCTTTATTATAGCTATTTGATGTTGATTTCATATCGCTAGCCCTCAGCAGTGTGAAATAATGATCCTCCAAAATGGAGGCAAATCAAATCCTTCAGTCATGACCAACCTGTTGTGGGCCCACAAGTTTGGACCCCATTTTCCACCCAGAGCAGGTGATGGCCTGCGGCATCTTCAGAATGCTTAACTTAGTTTTTTTTCAGGCTCCCAAAAACACCAAGCATTCACCAAGAATGCCTTGTCACCGTATGGCGTTTGAACATGAGGCTCCCCAAACAATGGCCATTGATTCATCTTCCCTGAACAATGGCCATTTCGGGGTAAGGTCCGGACGAAGATTTCGGGGTCAATTTCCCCCCAGCAAAAGGAGCTGCTCCATCAATGGAGTGCCGGTTGTGAGTTTGACCCTGGGCAGATCCTTCTCCTTGTTCTGTTCGTTCCACTGGGGCCTTGTGCCAAAAGTTCGCAGCTCCAAGTTGGATTCAGGAAGGGCTCCTCCCTGTTGGTTTGGATGAAACACCACCATGCACCCAAGAGTAGTTAACTCCAATTATAGTTCGATAAACAACTTAAACAAGCCAAACAAGTTAGTAAATCTCCTGAACTTGATAAACCTAGCAACTTCTTAAAGCGACATGAACTCTTCACCAACAGTCGGAAACGCTACGCAATGAGATTCCGTTGAGGCCTCGCTGGGGAGGAATGAGAAGTTCCTGCGAGGAGAGAAAAACCGAAAAATCCCCAGGGGATGGTCTCCATGTTTGAACTACGGTAACCCTATGGTTTGAACTGCAGGACATCAGGACATCATCCCAGTGGTTTTGAAAAATTGCTGGCAAGATGTTCTTCATTTTTGATCATTTTGAAGCCCAGTCGACATAATTTCACAGATATTTCCGTGGAGTTGAAAGAGTTGAGTTTCTCACCAAGCAGATTGAATGACCACCAGAGTTCCCGTTGGACTATTTTCGTTATTGGGGTGAATGCATTGCTAGACGATTGATAGTGATAGGAAGATGGTCTGACCAACAGATGATGGTTTGACTCAAAGATTGCATCTGATTCCATCTTACTAATTTAGGTGCTTTCCTAGCAACATTTTGGTATGACCCCTTTAAATGGTGAGTGTTTCATGAAAGTTCTTGGTGTTAACCAACCCGTTGTGGATTCTCAAATCCCGCGGATTTGATTGCTCCTTGCAGTGCTCTGAAGATCCATTTTGAAAACACCCCGCGGCCCGCGCATTTCTGCGCATTGCATTCTAATAGAATGGGCTAACGCCCTGGTGCCGCCGACCCCCCTTGTTTGGGGGGAGGCCTGTCCCGGTGAGATTTTGGCTCCTATGCTAAGAGGCTAAAGTATGGCACAACAGGATGGTGCAGGT
>Ga0126342_10008816_pt1 | contig 18070 bp, 16 predicted proteins | sample Cyp1metagenome_FD_92528 | JGI IMG/M metagenome (GOLD analysis project Ga0126342, IMG submission 92528) | Coral microbial communities from Lord Howe Island, Old Settlement Bay, Australia - Cyphastrea 1 metagenome | ecosystem: Host-associated > Invertebrates > Cnidaria > Coral ... | reverse complement strand
TATATTGTATCATATCATATTATATTATATTGTATTATATTATATTATGTTATATTCTGTTATATTATGTTATATTATATTATATTATAATATATATATATATATATATCATCTTATATTATATATATATTATACAATATATCACATACCATATATGATATATGATATACTATATGTTCTATATACGTGTATATTTATATATATATATCATGTTACTGCATATAAATAGAATATGATAGGTCCATCAATCCCATGTCATCTTTTAAAAGGCCTTTTCCCTTTCGGCGTGAGCCGAGGCACCGGGTCCATCAGTGGCCGCATTTTCTTGGCGCGAGCACAGTGCCAGTTGGTGGCCCAGGGCTGTGGGTCGAGTCCCTGGGCCTCGTTCTGGATTTGGAAGATGGCCTCAGATGGCGCCAAGTCAACCTACAGATACCCTCTGGTAAACTAACGTAACTATTGGAAATCACCATTTTTAATGGGAAAACTCACTATAAATGACCATTTTCAATAGCTATGTTAAATTACCAGAGGGTATATCAGGAATCATATGGAATCATCATATGAGTCCGACGCATAGAATGATAATATCAATGAATATCATAGAATATGGACATGTTTTCTCATGATCATCAGTAAATTGGTTATTTTCTTTGAAAGTCCAAGATTCTATGGACTTCAGGATCATTATCTATTAGGGTATGTGTATATATTGTTATATATATATATATATATGTTATTTTGATCAACCACTGTTTGTTGCATTTACACAGATAGGAATTCCCAAGAGAAACTCGGCTCCTGTCAATCACGCAAAACGTGCAAATGTCTAAAATAGATGGATCTATTTCATTTCAGTGCCCTGTGGTCTCTGGACCTTTAGAAATCACAAGTTTCGGTGGGTCTATGTCTTTCCTAGCCATATATATATATATATTATATATAGCCATATATATATATTATATTATATATATAGTCTATAGTCATAGCTTTACAAATCTTTTGCTGACTCTATGGGTGATTCCAAGCAGCAAAGAAAGAAAAAATGGTCTGCTATGTTGCTTCAGTCACGACCACTTCTTTCAAATCTCCCCATCTCTTGTTGCCCATGTCCGGATTCCTCAGTTTGCAATTGAAGAAGGCAACCATGCCTGCTCAGCACTGCTAAACTTCACGAATTGAAACAAGAAACAAACCTATCAGCCTATCAGGCCCAAGACTCTTGAAGTTCAGAATGGTCTCTAATCGCTTGTCAAAGAACTTGATAGCGTTGGCATCTTTGTAGAACTTAGATGCATCATTCCTGAGATCCATCAAGCACTGCTGTTCACTGTTCACCTATGTACTACCTGCAACTGAGGAAAAAAGAGGTGTGCGCGAACGTCTTTGCAGCTTCAAAACCTGTCAAAAGCAGAGGAAAGGCACAGAGGGCCACATGGTTTGCCTGAGAGACAAGCCAAGCCTAGGTCCTTTTGGTAGCCATCACAATACCAACAGCCGAGTTCGTAGCGGTCATGCAACGCTATCTGCAGTTTGATACCATAGCTGTGTGCCTTGACCATGAACTTGTTGATTAGCTCCAAAGATGTGTAGTTGTATGCACCCATGTGATCTGGTTCGAAGAAAGGAACGAACTGGCTGGTGGTGCTTTTGAAATTCTGAGGCACCGTGCTCACGAAAATACGCATCATTTTCAGGCCTCTCTGTTGCATGTCTGAAAGGATCTGGTCTTGTTCGGAGGCTCCCACGGCCCATAGGAAGTAGGAATTCACTCCGCCCCAATTGCACTGAGTGCTCTTGCCGAAAACATCCTTGCTCATGACCTGAGAAATACTTGGAATTCGCATGGGCAGAGCCATTCGTGGAACTGTTGGCACTGCTTCTTGGCCTTCCAGGCGTGAATCCAGAGCTGCAAGGACAGCCACCATCAGGCTTCCCATCTTGACAACAGCGGACATTGACATTCAGCCACTTACTTAGTAAGACCCGCTGGAAAGACTCTGAGTGCGGCAAACTTGAGCAAACAGCTGCGACATGCTGCAACTCTCAAGCTGTCAAAAGGAACACCACGGGGTCCTCGTCTGCAAAAGCCAACGCATTATCTATGAATTTACTTGTTTAAACATATCATTCATATATTCATGACGTATCTAGACATCAGAATCATGCCTGGTTGTGTTCTGGCTCTCAGCCTCCCACTAAATTCTCCTCCTCCTTCTTGTTCAGATTCTCCTGCCACAGCACGAGCCACTGTGAGGCAGAAACACTTCAGAGTCCAGCAACTGTCCAATGACCTGCCTCTAAAGCTTCGCATTCCCGAACTTTGTCCAAATACTTCACCTGGTTGGTGAGGATGCTGAAGAAACAGGATCACAATGCTCAAAGATGCTCAAAGTATCTTTACGTGGACAAAGCCGAGAGACCGGTGGCGCAGAACGCCAGTGAACAATGTAGACATCTGCTCTTGCAGTTTTACGTAGTTTTACAACATCTCACACCATCTTACATATCACATTCACATATGGAGGTTTCCTAAAATAGGGGTACCCCCAAATCATCCATTTTAGTGGGATTTTCCATTACAAACCATCCAGCTATTGGGGTACCCCCATGACCATGGAAACCCCCATATCTTAGAGTACCGTCTGATCGCCTCAGCATCACCTCGCTTTTTCAGTTCCACCTCATAGCGCTTCTCTGTCGATTCCTCGGCCGAAAAGCTGCACGTTCAACACCAAAATTGATGGTGACTCAGAGGTTTTGACCCGCCCATCATTATCCATAATTATCCATAATTATCCATAATTGATGGATTATACATTATATATATATATATCCATATGTCATATTCTTTAGCTATCTTGAGCCAGCTGTTTCAGGTTTCTTACCCGACCTACTCCTACCTCCTCTACCCATGGCATCTTGGCACCGGGCAAAGTCTGTCTTGTATTTCTCACTTTCATTGCGCATCCTCATTTCATCCTGGCCATTCTGTGATTTGACCAGGGCAACTGGTAGCACAGGCCCAAAGGATATCAAGGACTCTGTGTATTTCAAAACTGCTTCCTCGCAAACTCACTGAGTTCGAGCTTTTGAATTGGATTGCCGGTTCAATGACATTTGCAACCGTGGTCAAAGTGCGGAGAACGTTCTGCAGCTGCGCCTCCTTGACCCTCTGAAGCCTCAGTTGATAGCCGATGTACAGCTCCTGTGGCCTCCAACATCCTCGAACAAAAAACATGAAGAACATTGACATCTGGTTTCTTAAAATGGTGGATCCCCAAAACAATAGCTTTCACCAAAAATGGATAAAAATGGTGGTTAAACATAGTCACATAGTCCAATGTTGGATGACTTCTGCGGGTAGCCTTGTTTTAGGACCCCCATCCCCTGGTGGCGATCTTCAAATCTCATCTCTGAGTCTGAAGCTCGTCCTTTGAGGATCGCAATTCTCGGGTGAGTCTTTCCACCTGGAAACAAAAAATTCTCCAAATGGGTTTGTCTGAAAACAGGGTATATTCCCAAAAAAATAGCCATTTAATAGGGATAATGATGGATAATGATCAGCAAAACCATTGGGTAAAAAGGGGTACACTATGGATAAGACACACCCAAATGCAGCTAGGAAAGACCTGGCAACTTGTCACCAACATGGCATTAATCGTGCCTGCGCTTGCAAGGCATTGATCTGATCTCGGAATTGGCCTTCGACTCTCTCCTCCGCGTTTGGTCCAAAGTCTGTGGCTTGGTCGTTTGATGTCGTTTGATTGCTCGGACTTCGCTCATTTCTTGCCTCTTAACGTTGCTTGTAGTTCTTCCTTATTCATCATTGTTTGTCTTGAATGCTTCTGGGTCAAGCTCAAATGCGCAATAATGTTTAAATATGTTTAAATTTTAAATGGTTTACTTCCACATGGGCCAAAACGATATCTTGTATTTTGGGGGGCATGAAAACACCCCTTCCCGATGTTTTTCCCTAAATCCCATGGCAGTCCTTTTCCTCTTCATTGCCGCGCTGCACCAGCGCAGCAAGGCTTTCAGACCCATGCTCATCACTTTGCCCTGCCTCCCGCGACGTCATGGGTACTTGGGTCAGAATGGGTAGCCAAAAAAAGTTGGATAACAACTTGAAGACCTTTTAAGTAACTTTCGAACCCATCCCCATCTCACCTTTTGGCTCTCCAAAAATGGCATTGGAAACAGTTTTTTTCATTGCAAGGCCGCAATCTTCAATTTCGGCCACCAAGCCCATGTTGTCATAGTTCCTAATGAACTGGGGGCTCACAAAATGTTGGAGCCATTGAACTGAACCATCAGCTTTGATCGCTTTGACATGTGTTGCGCTATGATGATGTAGTATTACTCATGTGGAGGTTTCCTAAAATTGGTGATACCCCTACCTAGTTATCATCCAGTTGGGATTTTACAGTATCAACATGTATAAACCATCCAGCTGAGTACCCCCATGACTATGGCCGACTATGCCCCGCCTGCTCGAGGACTGCTTGAAAGGCTCGCCACAAAACCAGCAAGGCGCTCCAGCTGTTTTTGGCGCGGCCAACTGCCTCCAGGGCTCCAGGGCCAGGGCAAGGACTAACAGGTGACCGATATTCTATGACTCTATTGGCATCCCTGGTCATGGGGAATTTACCCTCTAGTAATTTAACATAGCTATGGAAAATGGCCACTTATAGTTGATTTACCCATTGAAAATGGTGGTTTTCCATAGCTATGTTAGTTTACCAGAGGGTTTACCAGAGGGTAAGAATTTCGTTTTCTTCTGGCACAATAAACTACAAATGGGAAAATTGATGGTACTTCTCCATTGCCGTGTTCATCCCTTCCAGCGATCTCCAGCGATGTCGGTGCCTCTTGTAGCACAGCATGCAGTCCCTGGGAGTAGACAAACATGGCGCGGTACACTCGGTCAGCCGCCTGTCCAAGCAATCATTGATCTTTCCAATGTTGCTAATGTGGTAAAGCCATGTAAAGCCAATAATAAACTAATAAATCATCTGATTGGTCAAGAGTTGTTTCATGGGGATAGTTGATTATTGGGATATATTGGGCTTACGACATTCGAAACATCTCCATTTTGACTCAAAGGTTTCAAGATGTTTCTCTCGTTCATCGCCTGGTGATCCAGCCCCAAACGCTCCAATGCCGCGTTGTCGATGCCAAAATGTGCCAGGCCCTGCCACCCAACATGGTGCCACGACGGATACGAAGCTGACAGCCACATGGGTTGCGCTAGCGCCTGAGCTTGCTTGGCCGCAGCACTGGCAACGACTCCGTTGTCAAGCTTGTGGGTCGCCTGGGGTCAAACTGTTTGAGTCACCAAGTCTTGAAGGAACTTTAGGTCAACACATATATAATTGACATCATCGAAAAAGGTCAAAGACATTCAAAGACCACAATAAAAAGGCTCGGAAATGGGTAAGCCAAATCTTGCTTTGGTGGCACGACCTTCCGTCTTGCTCCCACATTCTTGCTCGGCCTGCCCAAGCGTGTGGTTCAGCCAGTTGGTCACGGTCTTTCCTGTGCAGCTCCAAAGAACAAGGGATTGGTTTTGTAACTACAAAGATGATCTAAGATACACATTGGATTGATGGTCTCACGAGAAACCTGAACCCGCAGATTGTTATTTTGCGACGTGAGAGCTTGATTCGCTCTCCTGCCGTCCATTTTAGGTCTGCGCAACTACAACAAATCAAATATTTTTCTGACCTTTCCGGCTGTGCATGGGGGTCCGCTATACTTAATTTGACACTCAAACCTCCATCTGCGAAGCCTTGTCAGATCATGTTCATGAATATCCAGGTATATAATATACTGGTGATTGTTCGTCAAGAGATTTTTTTCCAACTCTGTCCCTAGGAACGCGTTGCATCGTTTTGCCTTTCAATGATTGGCCGCTCGGCTTCTTGGCTTGAGGATCCATATCCACTGCACCTGGGAACGGTAGAAAAATGTCAACAAATTGTATGACTGTGGTCAAAAAAACCGTCGACGTGGTGAACATTTCCGGATTAACACAGGAAATCATGTTGGGACGTTCACTTACCCAACCGGCTGTGGGTGTTCCAAGCATTCCCTTGATCAATAAAAAAAAAAATTGTGGCTGGGGAGCTAGCCACCAGTTCCCTCAGAAGGTTCTGCTGGACCTGGCTCTTGCAAACTCCCGCCAGCCAGGAGTGTAGAAAACTCAGCCCATCAACACGTCTGTTTTTGCAAAAAAATCCGCCTGTCTTCACCAAAACAACTCATCTGGTGAAAAATAACCCAGCACACCCAGTCATTTGTAGAAGGCCCTTTTTATTGGTATGGGTCATAATGTTTGATTGTATAATAATCTAGCAGTAGAATAAGGTCCAATCATCCACCATTGCTGATACTATTTATAGCTATTAATACACTATCATAATCCCTATGATCATCTACCAATGGGGATGGAAAATCGAAAGCCGATGTCATCTCCGCACCTGGACCATCGTCTTCGAGGGTGTCCTCATTGCCAGTGGAATTTCCATAGACAATCCATAGCTATAGATGTATCTAGATGGATATCCAAATAAGGTTCCAAATAATTTTAAAATAATTTTCAATATCCATGGAATTACCTGGGGGCTCTGGAAAAAGGAATGGTATAGCACCCATCGGTGTTTTCGATCTGTGACCAGTCCTGCACCAGCTTACCACCGTTGGCCTTTGCCTGTGAAAAGCGCTTGAGGAATTGGGATCAGGTGACCATGGAGAGAACAAGATTCCAGGGTGAAGCAACATGCTGTCCTCAAACTGTCATCTCAGGCGCTAAATACTTGTATTTATATTTAAGTTTATTTCGATCCATTCTAAAGCGACTCCGCGGCCACATGCTTTGGACGCATGCAGCCGTGCAGGGAATCAAGATTGGGTGCCATCGCCATTTTTGAAGGTCGGGGGGGGACTGGGAAGGGAGCTGAAATGGTTTCAAGAAAGGATGGATAAAAATCAACGTTCAACAACGCTCCATGTTGCTGGGACTGACTTCATTCAATCCATTCTAAAGCGACTCTGCGGCCACATGTTTTGAACACATGCAGCCACGCAGGGAATCAAGGTTGGTGCCATCACCATTTTAGGTTCTGGCAACACTAAGGCTAACTTCGTAGCCCAAAAGAGTCTTGCCCACAGGCAAAAGGTCTTGCCCTCAGGCAACCAAAGACTCCGCCACAGCGGCACCCAAAGCCCAATCCCAATCGCACCCAAATGATGCCACTGGCGGAGCTACTTGAAAGAAGAGAAGACAGCTGCTGCTTGATGCAAGTGGTGGGTAATGGGTGGGGGAAGAGCAAGTTTGATGAGTGTGGCCCGGGCATCATGTAAGCAAATGCGCGCTGTGCGCGCGTCCTTCTATCTCCCCTGAAGGGTTACGTAGTGATCTCTGGTGGCAGCGTAAAAATGCGTGGCGCCTCCACACCTGATGCTGTATAAAGAAAAACCCAAATTGTCCAAGGCAAAGTGCCGAAGAAGTCGATAGGTCCCCGCTCTAGAAAGCGAGGTAGAGCCTGGGTCAAAAGTCTGGCCAGGCCCCTGTGCCGCAGCGCTAAAGATTGCTGGAATTGCTTGGAGGTCTTTGTTTTCTCCAAAGTAACAACGATTTGTGAGGTGTGCGGGTCTACCACCACATTTTGTGCAGGAAGGGCCCGCATGGGAACATGATCCCTGAGCCAATTGTTGTAATATTGTTGGGACGTTGGCAGGCGGAAATTTAGTTTTGGGATGAACCTTTTGAGGCCACCAATAACATCCCGCTTGAGACAAGCTGCCACTCTAGAAAACGTTCGGCACTCTGGTGCCCAGTGCTCGGCCTTGAGAGCAGGGTCGGCTTCGGCCTCAGCCAGCCGTGCTTTCCCCTTTTCACTGGGGATATCGCAAGGGTCCCCCGGCACCAATTTGTCAAGCGGCTTCTGGATCGCGATCCCTGCAAGCCCACAAGCCTTTGTGAGGGGGTACCGAGGGCCACTGAAACGTTCCCCAAATTTCGGGGCAAAGAAATTAGGTCGGATGCAAGTCCTCTCAGAATGCTCCGCGACACTCAAGGCCGAGCAGAAGCGTTCCCCACACTTCCTTGGGCACTGGCAGACCCTCCTTTGTGGGTCCATCCCCACAAAGCCTGTGCCGCAGCACCCGCACTCTTCCCTCGCAGGGATCTCCTCTGGAACCACCAGGCTCTTGTTTTTGAACTTCGTTGCGATTGCAGCTCCCCCTCCTGTTGGAGACGCATCTGTGCAAGAGATGACCCGTGATAGTTCTGCTCCGAGTTCACGTTGTGATTGCGTTGAGAGCCCCGTAAAGGACCTCATCCATCACCACAAGGCTCAGGGCTTGTCCTCGTGTCTTGCGCCTCTCCAGCAAACCAAAAATCTCCTGGAGAATTGCACATAGTGGCCGCCTGAAGGTGGCAATGAATGCTGCCTTGCCAATCCAGTGTCTCATCTGGAACTCCGTCACAAGTGGGTTGGTGAGCAGGGCCATGCTGATTGCAAGGAAGTTGAAAAGCTTGCCCTTCCCCACCTTGATGGTACCAGCCTGCCCGTTGAACTCACCACCTTGAATGCCACCGCACATGGCACCCACCAGCTGCTTTCTAGCGTTTCGTGGCAGCGCCAACTCATCACAAACCTCTCATGGGGCCCATCAAGCTCTTCGCAGACAGTCTTCATGATACGCACCTGGTCAAAGTTGTCCAGGTACACCACTGTCAGCCTGTCACGAGGTGGTATATGGCCAAGCCTTTTCGAGGGAGGTGGATCGAGGCACCTGCGCCAGGTCAAGCACAATGAGCGTCACCGCGTATTGCACCAAGGTGACAGGTGATTTCCATCCCATTGGCACTACACATAGGGCTGGCCGCACCTTTCCCAGCTCAGGGCGATTGAAAGCCCAGCCATCTAGCAAAGCATGGGCTCCATGCTCTGGGCACCCTGAGGAAGTTGAAAGCGCTCTGCAGGTCTTCGGAACCCAGGTGCAACAGGTACAGTGATGTCAACTGCCCCACATAAGGCAGGGTATCCTGGGCGCCAGGCAACTCCATCATCATCTCATTCATGGGGATCAGCACGGAGAAAAACCTCTGCAATTGAACCTGCTGGCCGTTGATCTCCTTGATCTTTGTAACCCCACCGGCACCATTGACCACTAGGTGAGCGGGGTCGGCCATAGCTTCCTTCACCTCATCATCCAGAAAGTCCGTTTTGCACCGGATTGCAGCCTCTCCAGGCCTCGGCCAAGTCGGGAAGACCTTGTCCGCAATCAAGTCCTGCATGTACTCGACTGGGTTCCTCGAGTAGTCAAACTTTTTACTTTGGCTTCACCCAGGGATGGCAACAGGCCCGCACTCAAAACATTGTCATCGACCGTCTTTGCCACCTCTTCAAGTGCCCTGCATTGATTTGGCGAGATGCGCACATCCATGGGAACGCAGATTGGCTTAGTTCAGCCAGTGCAATAGTTGAAGTTGATGAAGGTGAATATCAACCTGACCCAGCCTAATTCTGCTCCGACACTCCATATTCCCCCCTGCCTCCACACATGAGGGGTGAATGGGCAGGAGGTCCCCCCTTTCTGTCATAACTGGCCTCGGCGGTCGGGGACGGCTGCATGTGATGACTGAAGCGACGGACAAAGTCACCAAGAGGAACCTCAGACCGTCCAGCAGATGTGCACCAAGGTCGGTGAAGGTCTTCCTCTCCTTCTTCCAATCAGCAGCCAACCTCCTTTGCCAGTCAGTTAAAAACATTGGGCTGTCCTCTACGCCAACGATCCTGCCCCGCGCGCCCGCCATAAGGTTATCTCCCGAGTCTGCATCCCGGATGACTTCGACCACCTCTGACCCAAACTGCGTGGGTTCCTCTAAGCGGCGGGCACCGTCCCCTTGTTCTCCTGCTCCGGTTGTTGCCACTTTCCGCATTTTCCTCCTTTCTTCCCTTTGCCTTCGTTCTGACCTTCGCCCTTTCCTTTACCCTCGTTGTTGTTCCACTGGGGCTTTGGGTGGTTCACCTGCTGCATCATCTTGGCCTCCAGCGCTTGCTCCTGGGCTGCCATCCTTTGTTCGTCTCGCTCTGCTAGCTCGGCTCCTTCTGGCGCTATGAATTCCAGGTGTTGTGCCCTTTGCCAGCCATTGTCGCTCATTTGAAGCTCCAGGGCTTTCATCCCCCTGCCCGAAAATGTCTGCTGCGGCTTCGCCTTGCCCGCAGGCAATGTTGCCCAAGGCCGCTGCAACTGTCCGCAGCTCTCGCAGCAGCCGAATCCCCAGTTTCTCGTAATAGCTTGGGATCATCACTGTCAGCAGGTGTCGCTAGCGTCAGGTCTGGGCTTGAGGCAAGGTTGAAGGGGGACCGGGCATCCCTCCTCATCTTGGTGAGGAGCCTGCTGTCTCAGCTGGTGGCTCCTCCTGTCCGGGGCCCCTCTCTGAAAACCAATCATCGGTCTCGGAGTCTGTGTCCTCCTCCTTCTCCTTCTCAAATTCCATAGCCTTGCCAATCCCAGGGGCCTCTGTCCAGCTCCTTGCCCTTCTTTCTGCGCTTGGCCTTGGCTGGCTGGTGCCTCCCTTGAGTTGCTTCGGGCACGTCTCTTGCCTGACCTTCTGCTCCTGGATCCAGAAGACCTCCCATGCTGAGCCTTCTTTCCAAACCAACCCTTTTCCTTCGAGCCCGCAGGCCTCTCTTTCTTCCGATCCTTCTTAGACCTCGATCTGGACTTTCTAGCCTTTTTGACAGGTGACTTCTCAGCTCCTTTGTCCCTTCGCCTCGGCGAGTCCCTAAGTGCTGGCCTCTTGTTCTTCTGCTTGTCTTTCTTCACATCTCCTTTCAACCTGCGCAAATCTTCTCCCACAGCCATCTCAACGCCTGTGGCCGCTCGATGTTGACCATCTTCAGGGCTGACACCGTCGCCCTCGAGGCTGAAAATCTCTGCATCACCATGTGCACCAGGCTTCCCCGGTCAAAAGCGCTGTGGCGTGTCATCACTGCAGGGAGTGTGCCATGGTCTATGGATGACGGCTACGCTGATCGCAGTGGAACACCTTCACTTGAAGCGGTGGCTAGATGAAGGTCCTGGCAAGGCTCAGCGCAGAGAGTTCTTTGTCCATATCTGTGCTGGCGAGGCGAAGTCCTGAAAGCGATATCCTGAATCGTCGCACTGTCTGGTGGATAACAGGGGTGGCCAAAGCAGACTTTGAAGAGTATCGGAAGGACCTGGCGGCTGGCTGCCTTGCCGGCGTCGTAAACATGAGCCTCGAAGAACTCACCAGGCTCCCAGTCTCGCTTGGCATGGGCTTTCGAATTTGTGGATCTATGGCCCTAAGGCCCTTCAGGCCCGCAGGGCACCTCTTCTGTCCCTCAGGACCACCAGCCGTGCTCTGAGCTAAAACGGCTTCGAGGAAGGATGGATAGAAATCCACGTCCAACAACACTCCATGTTGCTGGGACTGACTTCAATTTGCATTTGCATTTATAGCTGTATTCATATTCATAATTAGAATCATAGTTGCGTTCCTATTTAAATTGAAATCTATATGAATATTTATAGTTTTATGCATATTCATTTTTATATATATTGAAATCTACATTTGTAATTGTATTCATATTCATATTTGTATCTATATTTACAGTTGTATTCATATTTATATCTATATCGATATTTACAGTTGCATTCATATATATATATGTGTGTGTGTATTATGTTGTCTTCATATTTATCTTCAATTTCATGATTATGTATATATATATATATATATATCTGTTTATGTATACACAGAGATACACATAAACCATGTCTTCATAGACTACCTTTGAAAAAGAAAAAACAGCCGCCTTGGCGGCTGCCATCTTCACCACGTCTGCCATGTTCGTTGGCATCTGCATCAACCTGTGACGTGCTGCTGCGTGGCATGATGTTGATCAAGAAGGATACATGACTCAATGTATGGATGAAACAGATCTTCATGTCCCTGGTCATGAATGTAAATCCCTGGAAAACTAAATCTAATATCACTATAAGTAGATAATAGTAGATACAACTAGAATTAGTATAATTAGATATCATTAGATATAATTAGTATAAATAGTACATACCACCACGCCCCCCAGAAGGCTGCTTTCCGCCAAGTCTCGGGGTTGGTTGCAGCAAGGTCTTGGCAAAGGGCTGCACCTCCAATGGAGCATTGCCATTTTCCTGGCGAAAGTGACCCACAAAAGGAACAGCTAAAAGGTGTGCTTCGACATGAAAAAACAAGACTTCGAAAATACCGAATACGGCTGTTGATGCTTGAAAAAGACCGAGTTCAATTGACGTCTACCGTATCTACCTTTGTTTTGGATCATTTTTCTCATCATTCACACCAGCCAAGTTGCCCAATGCAAGGCTGGTTCCGGCTTTGCTCCAGGCGAACCTGGCTCATCTTATTCACCCCCAAGGGCATCGGCCACAAGCTTTGGTCATGACACCAAAAAAATGTATGCATTTTTACAAGGGAAAGATATACACGTATACCTAATTACAATTCAATATAATGTTACATTATACAAATATATATATATATATGACATATATATATGACATATATATATGATATATATATATATATATGATATATATATATATGATATATATATGATATGATATATATATAGCATATGTATATATGATACATATGTATATCTATATATATATATATATCATTGATATATATATAATGGTATATATATATATCAATGGTATATATCATATATATATATATCATATATATATCATATACATATATATCATATATATATCATATATATATCATATATATATTTACATATATGTATGATATGATATGATATGATATATATATATATATCATATATATATGTTGATATATACATCTGATATATACATCTGATAGATATATATATATATATATATGGTTATTTAAATATAAATATGATATACATATATATATATAGATACGATATATCATCATCAAAAAATAGAATCTATCATATTATATATCTCTCTCATCAAAGTTTTTATATCTATCATTTGATATATATATATCTCTATCTATCTCATACATATATTTATATATATAATATTATGAAATACATATCATATATATATATATATATATATGATATATATATATATGTGTGTGTCATAGGTATATATATATTATCACTATATTTCTCATATATACATCAAGTGATTGATATACATATATATATACATATGATATCTGGTATTTAAATATATAGATATACAGATATACATATAATATATATATATATAGATATAGATATAGATTTAGATATTTACATATGATATATATATATATATATATGATATAATATATCGCTTGTATACATATGATAATAGTTCGTGCTAATTTCATGAAAAATATATAAGTGAAAAGTGGAACCGGGCGCGCGTCAGATGCGAGCAACGAAAGCGTGGCACCTGTCCGCCGCGTGGCCGCTTTGCGGTTGGAGCGGCGCCGCTCCGTGACGGTCCATCCTGTTGCCGTGCACCACCCCCAGATCTTGTAGCTTTATAATTGGGTTTCCAATACTATACATGTAATGTGGGTAAAACAATGCCATAAACCATCCCCCAGTCATCACCATGTTTGTACGACGTTGCCTCCGGCTGTACTAATGTCTGTGCACCGTTTGTGGCTGTCAAGATTCAACCTAGAACGTTTTCCACAGAACAGCACGGGTTTCCCTGCAGCTGCTGAAACTCATATTCGAAGGAAGTTTAGAAGTCAAACTTCCGACAATATGGACAGATGGAAAAGCAGAGGTGGGAAGAGTCAGACGAGGAGAAGAAACAGAAGAGAGAAGAGAAAGAGTGAGAAGAAAAGAAGATACAGGTGCGCGAAAAGGTAACAAAGTCGCGAAACACTGCGTTTTTTTCAATTCTTTGTGGCTTCGGAGGGTCGAAAAGTAGGTTCGCTAAAGCGGCAGGTGCGGGGCCATCTGGCCACATGAGAGATGAAAAGTTGCACGCTGTTGTTGCGCAAAGCACGTTTGCAAGTGAAAAGCTATACAGACTTCATGTGCGGAGCACTTTTGGGAGTTAAGATGTCACGCCGTTGTGGCACGAAGCATATTTCCAAGTCAAACTGTACAAAACACACCGGGGCCGGACCACTTTTGGAATGTGAGATGTCGAAAAAGTGCACGCCGTTGTGGCGCGAAGCACATGTTCAAGTCAAAATGTACAAAACACAGCAGGTTCGGAGCAGTTTTGGAAGTTGAGAGGTCGAAAAAGCGCACACTGTTGTGGCGCGAAGCACATTTCGAAGCCAAAAATGTTAAAAACTGACGGTCTCGGAGCACTTTTGGAAGTTCAGATGTCGAAAAGGTGCACACCGTTGTGGCGTGAAGCACATTTCGAAGTCAAAAGTGTTAAAAAATGACGCTCTCAGAGCACTTTTGGAAGTTCAGATGTTGAAAAGTGCACGCCATTGTGGCACGAAGCACGTTTCGAAGTCAAAAGTGTTGAAAAGTGACGGTCTCGGAGCACTTTTGGAAGTTCAGATGTCGAAAAAGTGCACACCGTTGTGGCGCGAAGCACATTTCGAAGTCAAGAGTGTTAAAAACCAACGGTCTCCGGCTACTTTTGGACGTTCAGATGTCGTTTCGCATGGCAGGCGCAAGGGATTGTGCACCTTGCCAGAAGTGAGCAAAACGTGCGGGTTTTGTAGCTCCACTACACTACAACTACCACTACGCTACATACACTACACTCCACTACACTACAACTACAACTACAACTACAACTACAACTACAACTACAACTACAACTACAACTACAACATACTACAACTACATCGCATTACACTACACTGCACTACACCTAATTACACTAAACTACGCTACACTACACTACACCACAGTACACCACACCACACTACACTACACCACAGTAAAACACAGTACACGACACCACACTACACTACACTACATTACACTAACTACAACTACAGCTACAACTACAACTACGCTACTTTACACTACACTACACTAAACTACACTACACTAAACTACCACACATTACATTACACTACACTCATTACACCACCACAACTGCAACTGCAACTGCGCTACATTAATTACGCTACACCACTACAGCTGCCCTACACCACACGACATCCAGCAGTTGTGGGTGAGGTGACCGACCAGGTGATCACTGCAACCATTGTAACCACTCCAAAAAACACAACTCCAATGACCTTTAAGTCCATCAGTGGATTCGCTTTGCCATCCGTGATTCACAGCAACCAAGCTCTCCTATAGGTTTCCTATTTTTGAAACTTCCGCCAAAGCCTTGTGCGGTACTACCGGTATTGAATACTGGATTTCTTATCGCACCATGCTACCCTATATGTACATACAATTGAGTGTTCAGGGTCATGAGCTTCCAAGATCCACACAAAAGGCCATGCCACTTGCCTTCGCCGTCGGAAAAAACCTGAGCAAATTCCCAAGGCGTGCAGTTTCGCCAACATATGAATGTGGCCATCTGCTGCTTTCGCATGAGTTTCGCAATGTGGAGGCACATCCAAAATAACGTCTACAGCTAACATGGAACCATCCATGACGTCCCTACGCAGTCAGCTTTGCACCTCAAGTTGAGAGATCGGCGGAAGGGCCTTGGACGCCTGCCAGGCTAGCAGCATGGCTACCAACATCTTTCAACCAACCATTGGGTCCATAGAGCTGTGAGGATCTGTGAGGGGCGTTGCAAAATCAGGTTTCCGGCTTGGAGGCCCTCCCTGCTGAAACGCGCCTGTGCATTCAAACGAAGCCTGAGTTCACATGGTCTGAAACTGTGCAAATTCCAGGCTGGAAACCAGGTTGCCACAGTTTGCTTGTTGCTTCCGATGCTATCCCACTGGCGCCTGCAAGTTTGCCGAATCTCGTGTCTTTGCTCCCAGGTTCATACGGTCGCTTAGTTTCAGGCATTTAGGGCTTCTGAGACACCGCATTGCCGATGCAAGCGATGGCAGGCCCTCCCTGTTTCTCTCACTTGAGCCAAGTACAGCACCGCCAGGAATCTTTGAACGCCCTACATTTCACGGCCAAAGCCAATCTAGATCTTTCGAAGTTCACCCACTTTCACCCTTCACCAATCCATCGTCACTAGCAACGGAAGTAAATCTGTAGTCAAGACCCTGGTACCCTGGAGAAGCCACGTTTTGCTGCGGCCCATCTGCCGTGCGCAGTTTTCAGGCAAGGTTGTAGCCATGCCCCAAGAGTCGATTCATGACCTCCTGGCACCCAGTCTCGCTGCGGGTGCTCGAACCAGATTAGAAGCCATTTACATGTGGGATTCTATGTGGGGTAATATATGAATATCATATATATATATATATATATTTACGGATATTGTGATATCACATATATGGGATATGATATATCCAAGTAATGTATACAAATGATTACAAATGTTTGTATATACCGATATATATATATATATATACTGTATACATATGTTATGAACCACTTACTTACTAGCCGAAATGAATATGATGGGAGTAAAAAGGGATCGCATCATCGCTCTCCAAGCCTCTTCATCATGGATGCTGGGGACGTTGGCCTTTGCGGCCTCGGCTGAGTTGATCTCAGCAGTTTCACCGTTCAGGGCACAGAGCTGAAAATGCACCTGGTTTGACCAGGATTGTACTCTTGCAAAACCAATCAACTGGGACGAATTGCTATCCGTGGGCCGTCACGTGCATCGTCACCTCGTTGCGTTGGGGGTGAGGAACATTTGAAAAAATGGTTCTTGTTCTTGGCCACATAACCCCTACTAAGCTGGAACATGCGAATAAGCCGTGTCTTCTTGAGGACAAAATCAACCTGACTTCTGTTTTCATGTGCGATCAACAGCCGAACAGAATGCAAATCACACAGACAATTCTTGGGATTATGATACATTGGTTTGACATGTACAGTCAATTTAAAGTCAGTCTTGTTTGAACCCAAAAACATTGAAGACTTCCGTGTCAATTCCCAGCTCAATAATTTGTAGTTAGTCGTTCCATGATCAGCTGATCATAGAATTTTCTTACACGGTCCTCGTACGCATTGTTTTCACCGTTTCCGCTCCACTGCAATCTGCAACACGTGGAACTCACTCTCCTTGCAAGGAACATAACAAATATTCCATCATATGTAGCATTATTCTAAACGATCTGACTGTAAACGATCTGACTGTTCAACGGTCCGAGTGTTCGAACACGAAGCTGGGTATGAGTTATCATAAAATCAAAGGACATGTCCAAGTTCTGCCCCAGAACAAATCACAAACAACGAACCCATTCAAGGTGCTGCAGTTGCGAAACTCCAAAGCAAACCTCAAAATTCATTGCAAACATCAGTCCTGCAGGTCATGCACAGTTCAGCCCAGCACAGTTTAGCGCAGAGGGGAGGCTGTGTAGTTGGCCCAATCTCCCCAAGCACTTCCAGTCAGACCATCCTGCAAATCAAAATCGACAATGTCTACAACACAGCAGAAACAAATGGAAACAATGACACGCCCCAGGTTTTAAGTTTTGCGCCATTTTTTTTTTTCCATCAAGCGACCCCAGCCTGCACCCCACAATTTCACTGTTTTTCCCGGCGTTTTTGTTTTTATCCGTTTTGTTTATCGTAATTGTTTTCGTTATTGGTGTTTTTTCTGGTGGTTGTGGTTGTGGTTGTGGTTGTGGTTGTGGTTGTGGTTGTGGTTGTGGTTGTGGTTGTGGTTTGGTTGTGATTGTGATTTTGATTTTGATTGTTGTTGTTGTTGTTGTTGTTGTGGTTGTGGTTGTGGTTGTGGTTTGGTTGTGATGGTTGTGATGGTTGTGATGGTTGTGGTTGTTGTTGTTGTTGTTGTGGTTGTTGTTGTTGTTGTGGTTGTTGTTGTTGTTGTTGTGAGTTCCGATCCGGAGAGCCACCCAAAAGTCGGATTCGAGTCGGTTTCGGGTTTCGGGTTTCGGGTTTCGGGTTTCGGGTTTCGGGTTTCGGGTTTCGTCGATTGAAACCAACTTTCGCTG
>Ga0126342_10008815_pt1 | contig 18071 bp, 18 predicted proteins | sample Cyp1metagenome_FD_92528 | JGI IMG/M metagenome (GOLD analysis project Ga0126342, IMG submission 92528) | Coral microbial communities from Lord Howe Island, Old Settlement Bay, Australia - Cyphastrea 1 metagenome | ecosystem: Host-associated > Invertebrates > Cnidaria > Coral ... | reverse complement strand
TCCTTCTTGACCTTGGCAATGTCCAGACATATAGCGTAGGATGTTGTTGGACTTGGTGTGTCCTTCTTCAGTGCGACACTCTTGCAGCCCCAGGACGTTCAAACCAAAATGCTTCATCTGCTCGAACAGGAAGTGAAGTTTGCCCCGGTGTCCATCCGGACCGCGTGACAATGAGAGAACGTTTGCAGTCGCTAAACTCATTGTGCATTGGACAGTTTCAGTAGAGGAGCTTGTAGACGCAGGCTCAGCAACTTTGCGTTCCTTGGGCAAGGATGGTCTCAATGTCACAAGCTGTCCGTCTTGCCAGGCAGGGAGGCCACTTTCAGCCCCAAATACAAGCCAGAGATGCGGAAGAATCTGGTTCCACTTTCGCATGTCAAGGGGCATCTGTCGATGGTGAAAACTCTTGACAGCTTCTTGCTTCGCTGCCCAGTCAACAAACTCGTTGTATGGGTCACCGGCGTGTGACCTGACATGGTGGAGTCGTAGATGACCTTCTGGAAGCCCTCTTTCAAGACATTGGTAAATGCCTCTCATCAGTCGGAATGAGTCATCAGCATCTCCAACACCCATGTTGCCGAATGCTTGATTTCCACACGTCAATGAATCACAGCAAAAAATGGTCGGCATTGTGGAGTCTTGTGTCAGTCTCCATAGGCCTGCCCAAATCATCGCTTCACGCTCCGCGACTTCCGCTCCTATTCTTGTGGCATGTGTGTAACAGGAGCCGGTCGAGTCATAGTGTACTAGGTGAGCGCACCATCCAATGGGTTCGAGCCTGGAAGTGCCATCGCTTTGTTGCTTTTCTCCAATGACAAGCATGGCCCAAGAGTCGGGCTGACCGAGTTCATCTGCTTGCTGTGGAACCATTCTGCGGAGCTTCGATTGTGACGACCCATCTGTATATATGAGCCATCTGTCAAAGTTGGTCTCATGTCTCGGTTGACATACGGCAGCTTGAACGAAATCTGGTAGATCTAGGCCATCAAAATTCGTGCAGAGGAAATTTCCTCCTGCCTTCAAGAGTTCCTGTACATCCTTGAGGCGGAAGTTGGTCTCAATAGCAAATTGGGCCTCAGGTCCACGTTGACATTGCGGTGGAAACAGCTTGCCAATTGGAGCTGTTGTACTAGACCAGCTTGGCCATTCGCTTCTGACTTTGGGTGGCTGGATGTGCTGCTCAAACTGTGGGTCGTTGTCGCAGAAGAGGACATGTGTATGTCCCATGCCGACCTCCTCGATCTCCAAGATGACAGCCCGGTTGTAGCCCAAAGTGCCTAAGAATTTCATCAATCCGATTGTGTCAAGCGGTCTTGGCTGGGAGTGCAGTATGCAGCCATCAGCGTCTGTAGAATCTTCATTGCAAAGGATGTAGTGGTGGCCCTCTACTTGTTCCCGTAGACATAGAAACTTGTCGCGGTGACCAAAACGCAGTGCTTGGCATATATGACCCCAGGACAAGAGCTCGTGCTCAACCTTGGTTTTCGTGACTGGCTCCTCAATCTCGATGTACGTAGGAAGCTTCATGTCTTGATGACCCGGAATCAATTGGACTGCGCACGTTGTCCGGAATAGAAGCTTATCGAGCTCCAGACGTCTACGATCCTCTGGCCCATGGACTTGAGCCACCGTTCCATGTGTTAGGCGCTCAGAGGCCGTTCTCGCAATATGCACTCGAGTTTGAAGCAGGCCCAATCCATCCGTCCCTGGTGCCACAGGTGCTAGGGGCGGTAGCCATCCATGCGGCAAGTTCTGGCGGAAGACTAAGAGATGGAAACTTTGGCCATGTCTTGTTGGGAATTGTTGATTCGGCCCCAGGAGCTGTGCACCTGTCCGTAAGTCGAAAGCTGCTTGCTCATTGGCATAGGCCGAGATTTGCAAGACCTGTTGGAGTTGGCCCGGGTTCGTGACAGTCACTGCAATCCTAAAAGGAAGGCCCTCGTTGACAGCATTGTCCTGAACCGTCAGCAAGACCCCAGTGGTGTGGTCTGGGAAGAGCTGTGTCAGGATAATGTGGGCAGTGATTCCCTCCTCGAGGTTTTCTGGTGGTGGTCTTACAACATGGATCTCAACTGGAACTCCTTGCATAATCAAGTCTCTCCATGTGAAAGTCAATCTGTCTCTCCAATCCGCAACATCATCAAACAATGTCGTGCGTCTTGCGTAAAGGCATCTGTAATGACCTCCTCCAGGACAAAGAAACCAAACTAGAAAGGTTGCTGAGGGTGATTCTCCTTGCCAGCTGGTTGCCCCAATCTGCCAAATGGCATGTAGTGCATGGATGTCTGCTGGTTGGCTCCAAATGTTGACACGATCTGGATGAAATACCGGTGCCAGCGGGTTCAACATCCCAGTGGCGTAATCAGCACATTCATTTCCACCACCAGTCAAATCCAAGGCTTGTTGGTGCGGTTGGTCTTTGGTTCTTTGCATGAGGTCAGTGTGGTCTGGTTCCCTAATCCAATCAAAACCATCGATACGTATGGCAATGTTGAGTGCCGGGTCCAGTTCCTAGAAGTCAACGATGCTCAAAGGGAAATCACGAAGCGTCACTCGGCAAGTGATTGACCGACAGATTGTAGTGAGTTCTGATGTGCGCAGGATACTGGCAGCGGTTTGCAGTGTGGTCAAAGAGAATGCCCGATGGGTCCACATGTCATCACTCCTTCGCCCATCCAACGTGCTAATCAAACAAATGGTCTGTCCGGGTCTCTCAGATTGCTCAATGATAAGATGAGCTTGCACACATTCAAATCTGCTGCACGGTGGTGTTGGCTGGACTACATGGATGACGAATTCCTGTTGTGGGTCTAGGGCTTCGCTCCATGAATCAGCTATTGCCTCAGTCCAGCTCGTCTCGTCTTCTTGGAGTCGAACGGGTCTCCCTTCATCACAGCGGACTTGTAGATGATGATGGATGGTTCATGACATACATGATGCGACCTTCTTCTTCACACTCAATGAGATCAGTACGATCTCGAAGACGTATCAGCTTCCATTCATGGCCTTCGGCAAATCTACCTCTCTGTGGCTGCACTGCTCGCAAAGGTGTCTGTGTGTGCCCTTGTAGTGGAGCATTTTCAATGTGCTCAACGATGGGTTCCCACATGTGCTCCTCAGAACCTGGTGACGCTCCAATTTGTCGCAGAGAGAGAGCATTGTGTCTTTGCCGGCATCGTGCTGCCACATCTGTACGTGCTGGTTCTTCTTCAAGTGCAAGGTCGCGCGCAATCGCAATAGCTATCTCTGTGTCCATAGTCGGATCTTGTGGCGGCGGCACTTGAATCTTGAAGTACATCCCATGAGTCATAGTGTGCGTTCTGGCATCGTTCGCTGGCCATAAGACGTTGTTCTTGAAAATCGTACAACGATCATGTTGGAGCCGGCAATATTCGAAGAGTCCAGTCAGGAGTAGAAGCTGATCACGATGTAAAGTAGGGTTAACTTTGATGACTTTTCTGCTTGCCGCTGCTGGAACTAGAAGACCCCCGCGAAGTGGATGGAAGTGAATCTCCAAGTCCAGTAGAACGAGTTTCTCATCTGATCCTGCCGCGATGTCATGCACAGATTGCAGAATAATCACTTCTTCCGCTTCTGTGTGGACACCCGTTGGAGTGGCTGGAACATAATGGAAACATCGGATATCACGCCTACGTGCTCTGCATGCGCGAATGGCCTCTTCAAGAATCGCCATGTATGTGGTGCTTGGCGCAAAGCTGTGAGCATCTGGTTCTGAAAGACGAAAGATGAGAATTCCAATGTCACCACTGTGTAGGCTGCTGCTCTCATAGTCCCCTGAAACTTGCCCAATTGCCTGGCTGTCCACAACGTCATTCTCATCAAAATCATCCTCATTTGGCTGCTGCATGAAGGATGCATCATCAATGTCAGAGAACTGCCTCTTCCTCGTACTCAAAGCCGAAGAGCTTGCCGCATTGCTCTTTGGAGGTGCATCAAAGATATTGATGTTGAAGGCATGTCCATGATGAACTTCATGTGTGAGCACCGTGTTGAATGGGATGTCATGCCACTCATAACTTGTTCGACAATTGATGCTGGGTTGGCTGCACCAATACATCACCCTGGCCGCTTCCGCAAGGAAGACCCCCCCAATCCGTCTTTGAAGGGAGCAAGCAACTGCGTACGAGAGCGGGGGATGTAGTCGATTGAAATGATGGACTGTGGAGAGTGTCGAAAATCGATGAAGCCAGTGCCCTTGAGAAATGATCACGTCAGCGTGCACAGGTCTTGTCAGGTACCCTCTGAACGAGTCCGGAAAAACCACATGAATCTGGATGACTTCATTCGGTCTGATGTGATCCCTCCATGCCTGACCGATATCAGTCTCCCATCTTCGCCAATCCTCTTCGAACTCAAGGAATCTTGGTACTTCGCAATAGCGCTCATCTTGGTGGTGTAAATACCAAGTTCTGATCTGCATGGATCCATCATGATCAAGATCAGTAAAGACTCTGTGCCGCTCTGCAAGTTCAAAAAGATCATGCACAAAATTGGGAGCACCTGTAGGGTCTGGTATGACGTCAGGGTCAGCGAACGAGAGCTCGAGTGCACGCAAGGTGGCTTCCCAAGGTGAAGTGAAATCCTGCTCTGTCACAATGGAGTGCGCCCATCCTATAGTGTAGCCCACCAAAAGTGGAGAAGTGGCTGGCTGTCCACAGGAATACCCAAGGGTCATCCACTGTGAGCCCCACCAAAAGGCTGCATTGATGGCATTGCCATAGGTTTGGAACCTGTGGGTACCGGCTCTCCGCTGGTTTCCTTTCTTTGTCTTTTCTTCTGTTGTTCTTCTGCTGCAGCATGCTCCAGGTCTGCTTGTTGAGCAAATTCTCCCAGCGAGGCTGTCAGATGCGTCAGGCCATCTTCGATCTTTTTGGAACTCTCTGTGTTCATCAAGGTGTCGTCCATCATCTCCGGATCCTCCTCCGCTTCTATGGTGATGACACCTCGATCTTGAAGTTCTCGAAAGATCGCCTGTGCTTTCTTGACCTCGTCTCTTGCCTTGGTGATCTGCTCTAGGTTGTGTTTCTCTTGGCTCTGAAACCTCTGCGTGTACTCCTGCCAACGTTGTACAGAGAGGTGGAGAAACTGTCGCCATGATGGCGCTCTGGCAAAGCAAACCTGTTCCAATCGCTGCTGTGCATTTCCAAGATCCTCTACAGCTTCGTGCATGCCTTGGATTTTTTGCATCCCCTCGTGAACCTTGGTGTCCTTCATGACTGCGGCCACCTCGGCGGGGAGCTCTGTTTCGTTCTTCTTCAAGATGCCCATGACCTCCTTCAATTTGGCCTCTGCCGGAGAAGGAGCACTCATTGGCGGTTCTTGCGACTGCCCTCCAGCAGCATTGTACGGAGCTGCAAATTGCATCCATGAGTCTGATGGCCCTGTCGGGGGTGGCATAGGTGGTGGAGGGAGTGGTGCCATGCCCTCTTGTCCCATACCTTGGTGATGGTAGGGCTGTACCTTGCCCTTGCCGCCCTTGCCACTCTTGCCTTTGCCTTTGCCACCGCCTCCATGGTGTCTTTGGGACTTGGGTTTCTGTTGCCTGCTCCTGGGGCTTGCGCTCGTCGACTTGTGATTGTGCCATCCATCCCAATATGTGTCTCCCTGGTTGTAGCTGCGGTATGTCGTGTGCCTTGAAGGAGTCTGCGAACGTTGGGAAGTCGCTGCAGGGTCCTGGTACGCAGTATCCGCACAATCCTCCCAGTGTTGACCACATGCCGGACAAAACATATCGTTGCCCTTGATCAATCTTCGGCAGTCTGCGCACTTCCATGCAGGCTTCTTCTGCGATGTCATGGCTGCTACAATCCTGCGAAGAAAAACTGTATCGCGCGAGTGATGACCTTGTAGAGTATCCAAGAGACGCTGCAAGCCCTTGTTGTCCAAAATGCACAATCCCCGCTTGTGCAGATGGAATTGAAGTCTTGCACGAGCTCTCGCTCTTCGACCTGCTCTGCGCTGCGTGGGCGTAATCCTTACCGGCAATGAACAAAACGAAGGAGAGGAAGACCAGCAGGGTAGATGGCATACACCGGAACCAAGTTAAATGCAATGCCGTCGCAGAAGCGCCAGAATGCACAAAAAGGATCACGATGTAGATGAGGCCACCCAGTATTTTACGTGCCTGGGAGCACAGAACAAGGTGGTTACGATCTGGCCAGGATCGCAGAGCACTGCAAAGATCTGTCCACCAGCGAAGCCGAACTTCAGCAGATGGATGACCCGCGGGCAAGACGGAACACGGGAAAGCCCGCTAAGGTAGTTGGAAAGAGACGTTTGAAAGGGCACGCTCTGATCCGAAACCTTATATATATACATATATATAATATTTATATACAAACATGTATATGTATGTGTATATATATAATATATATATATATGCATTCCCTGAAATCCAGAGTTGTTTCCTGTCGCCAGAGGTTTCACCTCGTTTCGGACACATTCCGACGGCAGGATATACTTTGTATCCCTGTGATTCGACAGCAGGCGGAGCGGCTAAGTGCGGATCCTAGGACTGCGTAGAGGCGTAGAGGATGGGGTACTGGTAGGTTTTGTCCCAATTAGCTTATGAAATCTTCGTCCCAATTGATCAAATAAGTGTTATGGGTGTTTTGTTGAAAAATGTAGTCTACCCGAACCTGGATTTTTGCCAGAAAACCCGTGAAATTTGAGGTATCTTTGGGAATCCATTTTTGCACAGCCACGAGAGAGAACGCATGATCTCGACCCTGGCTGAGATGCCGAGCAGAATGCTGAGAACGAGGCCGAAGCAGATCCATCAGGCTGGGTTCCAAAGGTTGGGGACATTTGGGTTGTCCAAAAAATGCGGATGACGGGATGACCCCAAAATGGCAAATTTGGGGGAGCCTTAGCTTTAAAACCATAGGTACAGATGGGTACAGATGGGTACAGTACCATATTTTCACAGAGGAGAAGCGCCTCAGGTGTAGCTGTCAGTGGTTTGGTCATGTTGCAGCCTGGGGCAAATGAAGCTACAGCGCGGCTGCTCAGCCAATCCCAGCCGTTGGCTCCGCATGAGATCATTAAGATTGCTTGGAGATTTGCTGTCAAAGGCGCCAGACATATTCTAAGGCACAAAAGCATGTAAGGTGCAGCCACCACGTTTTTGAAAGGGCTCCACAAAGAATTATGCGATGAATATGCGATGAAGACAGCGCATCATCCTGCCAGGGTGTTTCGGGACTTGCAGAACAACTGGCAGGAGCGGATCAGAAACAACTGGCTGGCAGTATCAGGAAAGTGTTATCTGTTATTCCATGTTATTCCCCTCCCCAAGAAATGGGATGATGATCCTCCTTAAACTAGTCATTGTCTTGCACTGGGGTGGCTCCACCAAGATTCTTGTCTGGTCAATATCCCCATTGCCGTTACCGCTCAAAAAACCCGTTCTGATTGGTTTAATCCCCCATGAGTCCACAGAGTTGATGGTTTATGCTGAAAATTGATAGCTTAATTGATTGCTGGATCCCATTCATCCCACTTTTAGCCATCATTCAATGGATTGGTTTAAAGGAAAATCTACAGGAAACCATAGATTTTCCCATTAAATATGGGGCTTTCCTGTAGATTTTCCCTTAAACCAATCCATTGAATCATGAATCCCATGAATTCCATAAATATCAATGATTGACGGCTGAAAGTTTCTGACGACAGTGTAGGCTCACGACGCCTATGCTCGCGCCTGTTTAGCTTTGGGTGCCCCTGGGCTTTGCCTTGCGCAGTGGGAAGTCATTGACACGCTTAACTTAATATTCATCATTCCACATTGGTGAATATTAATATATTAGTTGTTAATATCCCAGTTTATTGAGAGAGATATTATTAGATTATTAACCATTTCACTGGCACATCTAAAATCAATCTCATTGACAATGTGATGTTTTTTTGATTCCCCAAACAGTGTACTGGTAGGGGTTCTTAATGCTTTCTTAAGGTGTGCGCCTTGGTGTTGGATGGTGTGTCCGCCTTCCCCAGGGTCTTGTCTCCCATTGTCTCCCATTGTACCCCTTCTTGTTTTCCTTTGTTGGATGGTGCGTCCGCCTTTCCGAGGGTCTTGTCTCCCCTTGTCTCCCATTGTACTCCTCCTTGTTTCCCTTTCTTGGAAGGTGTGTCCGCCTTCCCGAGGGTCTTGTCTCCATAAATCATCGATAAATACTCTAAAAATCATCTCAAAATCATCCATAAATCGTCCATAAATCCTCTAAAAATCTTCCACAAACCTTCTATAAATCTTCTTATTTCCTCCATAAATCATCCAAAAATATTCGATAAATCCTCCATAAATCACCCATAAATCCTCCATAAATCCTCCGTAAATCCTCCATAAATCCTCCACAAATCCACCATACATCCTCCATAATTCCTCCATAATCCTCTATATAAGTCCTCCATAAACGTCTATAAATCCTCCTATTTCCTCCATAAATCCTCCATAAATCCTCCATAAATCCTCCATAAATCCCTCTAAATCCTCCATAAATCTTCCATAAATCCTCCAAAAATCATCAATAAACCCTTCATAAATCATCCATAAATCCATCATAAATCCTCCATAAAGCCTCTATAAGTCCTCCATAAATCTTCCATAAATCCTCCATGAACCTTTCATAAATCCTGCATAAATCCTCCATAAATCCTCTAAACATAAATCCTCTAAAAATCCTCTATAAACCTTCCATAAATCTTCCATAAATCATTCAAAAACAGTCAATAAATCCTCCATAAATCCTCCATAAATCATCCATAAAGCCTCCATAAATCCTCCGTAAATCCTCCATACATCCTCCATAAATCCTCCATAAAGCTTCCATAAAACCTACATCTTCAAGTGGCCAGGCGAGCCACGGAAAACATTCTCGGAGGTAGTCTAAAATACCAGTTCGTACTGTGTCGATGTTGTAACAAGTGCCGATGACAAGATCTTGTGCCAAATCGTGGTGTGCCTTGCCTGTCTCCTTGCTCTTGCCTCCAGCTGCTGCTTGGGGTGTCATCACAAGAAGTGGCCACAGGACAAAAGATTCAAGCGTGTTGGCGTGACATCTCGATTTGGACAGGTTTGCGTTTGTTTGAGTGTGTTATGCGCTCGTGTTGGGCTTGTCTCATATTTGGGACGTCTCTGTTGTGATTGTGGCAGGACGGGCGCAGCAAAAGTCGCTTTTCTAGGCCAAAGGGGCCTGTGGCATCTCCGCCGCCTGTGAAAGGTGACAAGGGGGTTTGGTTTTACCTTACGTCTGAGTCGCCGGAGGGTGGGACTGGACAGCTACAGATGAAATTTGGGTAGGCGCTGTATATGTTAATGTCAGGTGGTGGGCAGCAAGAGCGAGTTGGCAACGAATGGCCAACGCAAGGCATATTAATTCAATTGGCAGTTGGGCAGTCAGACGGTGTTCATTCGCATAGCGTGCAGTATATTTAAATATCCGACAGATTTTGCGCAGACGTTTTTTTAATCTGCGCCGTGAGGAGAACAGAAGCGCAATTTCTAGAAGTAAAGGTTTTCCTAAGATTGACAGCCGTGAGGCCGTGGGGTATATTAATTGACAGTTTCCCTGGTCATATGAGATTTCATCGCAAGATGTGGGTCGTATGTTTTGTTTTTTTGGCATGTTTCCTTGTGTGGAAGGCGGCCAGTTGCACGTCCAGCGGGAAAAAGGCCTTGGCTCCCCTTGTCTCCCCTTGTCTCCCATTGCCTCTCATTGTCCCCCCACACGTGTGCCTGTGTTGGATGGTGCGTCAGGTGTCTCCTCTTGTCTCCCTTCTTGTTTCCCTGTGTTGGACGGTGAGCAGCCCCCCTTCCCGAGGTTTTGTTTCCCTTGTCTCCCAGCTTGTCTCCCACCTTGTTTTCCTTCTTGTCTCCCGGCTTGTCTCCCAACATGTTTTTCTTCTTGTTTCTCTTTGTGGCGGGCGGTCTGATTTTGTATTTTTCTCAGACAGTGCACCGTTAAGACCTGTTAGGGGTTCTTAAGGCTTTCTTAAAGTGTCCGCCTTGGTGTTGGATGGTTTGTCCGCCTTCCCGAGGTCTTGTCTCCCAGATTGTCTCTTTTCTTGTTTCCCTTCGTGGCGCGTGGTCTCATTTTGCATTTTTTCCCAAACAGTGTACGGTTAGGGGCTCTTAATACTTTCTCATGTGTTTGACCGTGTTCCTGCCAACACTTCTTGACTCCACCCACTGTTTGGGGCCTACGGTGGTGTAATTTGATTGTTTGGGGATATCGCATTTTGACACAGGACTTTTGTTTTTCCTGTTTGCGAGGGTTGCTGTGCATGGTTGCCTGAGGTACATACAAGCTGATCCATGCCCTTGCTTATTACACAGTTGGCCACATGATTGCAAAAACTTGGGCGAGTGGCCGCAACTTTTGGTTGGAAAACAACTGTTTTCGGACTACAGGTTCCATACTTTGGCGGATATAAAATATTCCAAATCAGGATTTTCCAGGCAAATGCGTAAAGTGAGGATTTTATAGGTTCAAAAATGCATAAACATGTTGCTTTAAGTAGTACTTGCATGGGTTCAAACTGGTTCAAAGCAATTCTTCCGACAGGCTTTGCATAATTTTGTGGAGGTTTTGCATGTCTGTGTTCAGTCTTCAATGATGATTGATTCCAGTGTCAACGGTGACCGTTCTATCAACAGTGATCCACTGAGTCCAAGGCCTCCTGGTTTTGGAAGATCGTGCTCCATGGGCTTGCCTCGTTTGCGTCGTGGTCTTGCCGGCACTTGCCTGGCTTCTCATCAGGCGGAATACAGGAATTGCGCCTATGTTGGTTTAGAATTGGTTTAGAATCATCATTGTTAATTGTATTGTTAATTGTATTACTACTATATATTATCATTAGTATCGTCAATTGTCGTGTTAGATTTCTTAACTTGCTGTATAATAAGAAAGGAATAACTATTCTGGATTCTCATACTATGTGTTGTTTCTCCGTATCCACTGAATTTCGTTGCCACCTCCTGCAGGCTGGACTTGTACTTTTCCAGTACAATCCGAGTCATAGGGGCTATGGTGCTAATGGGGGGCCTCAGCCTGAGCGGCGCTGGCTGGGGTGGTTTTTTTTTGGGATTTGAAATGATGAACCGATGAACATCGATGAAGCACCCCACTTTGATGGCCATATCAATGGGGAAAATGATGATCAATGGTTTCTTGTTTTTTTTTTTCCCCCCACTTTCAGACACCATAACTGGAGTAACTGGAGGTCCAGTCTTGGCCTTGATAGCCGCCAAAGTCTCAGTCAAACAAAAACAACCAGACAGACACAGAGTATCAGCAGACTCTTTCACATGCAAATTTCTGAGGCAACCCTGTCCTCTTTGGACCACCCGCAAGAGGATGCTCAGTTTGTTGGAAGGCCCAGCATGATGCCGCGTTTTTTGCAACTCCCTCGGTGGTGTTTCTACTCAAACAGAAAGGCTGGCAGGGCATTGTACGTAGATGCATCGAGTAACTCTATGGCAGTACATGAAAAATGCTGTTGCAGTATAGGGTGTCGATGTGTATTCATTTCTCTTACCGAATGTGTTGAAGATGTTGAAGACACAGAGATCGCCTGATTGAAACTCAGTGCAGTCAAACAGCCCAGGTCCTGGTAGCAATCATCTTTGCAATGCATGCCTTGTTGATTGAGCTCCTGGCTATATTGTCGTGATTTGTCATGCTTATCTATGTTTCATCTCTTGCGTGCAGAAAATGCTTGTGACGGCTTGGCAACACAAGACATGTCTCACCACGTGTCAGGTATGTGTGGCCAATGTCGCACGAGCTGAGCATGCGGACGGCTTATTCATCTGATTCAAAGTTATGATGACAGTGTTCATGCAATGATGCCAAACTTCAATCGAAATGGCTGAAGAATCTGAGGTGACAGAGCGCGGTGCTGCCTTGCCAACGCGCTTTCGGAATGTCCTTTATTTGGACGTTTTCGGATGGTCACTGCCTCACAGCACATATCATCCGAAATATCCCATTAATAATACACCATTTCTCCTGGAGAACACCATTTTGCATGGCAAAACCTCTGTTTATTCTTGGGTTTGCCGTCCCCATCTGGCATGCCTTGGTCTGGCTTGGTCCATGAGAGAGGTTACAAAGCCCAGATGAAGCGCGAGAGACTGGGCGGACGCGAGCCAGACAAAACAATGCAAGGGGCCAAGTCTTGGAGACTTCGCTTCGCTGTGCAAAAGCATACTGATGGATCCCCTTGTTGTTTTCGGAACACCCATACGAACCGTCCCAAGAATGCAATCTGTAGCTCTTGGTAGCCCACATCTCATGATAGCCACCATGCTTTCCTGTAATTTTTCTTTAGAAGCAATCCGATGAATGGAAGGCATTTCCGTTTGATGTGCTGCTCCTAGCCAATTGCAGGGACGCGAGATGCCTGCAATGCTGCGGGAGGCCAGTTGTGATGTTCATGTTTTTCGGCCTCTCATTTTAAACAGAGAGTGATGGAGAGTCAGGGTTTTTGACATAGCTTGGTCGGTTTCAGGCAATTCCAGTGTCACATGAAGCGTTACTGTTGTGTTGTGCTGTTGTTCTAGGCGCTCTTCCCAGTGACATAGACCGGTCGCAGGTTGAATGCAAATGCATCTGTCCCACAGTGTCTTTTCCAGGCCTTGTACAAGGAAAGCTGCCGCTTGGGAAGGCAACTGACACGAGAATTCTCCGCTTGGGAGGCCAGAAGCTGACGATGTGGCTTTGTCCCTTTTCAGTGGATACTCCGAAATCCAATAGTTAGTATTGGTTAATCATCCTTACTTATCAATACTTATCATTTAATCATCATTTTCCTCTATATTTCCTGCTAAATTGCCCATAATTTGGGATTAATCACCCATGGACACAGCCATCTGCGGTGCCAGATTGTCGACTTGGACAACCTCCAAACTCTGCTGAGGCTGGCGGCCTCACAGGTCCTTAATGCGGGGAACATCATCAGAAACCATGGGAATTTTACCGCCAACAAAAAAGCAAACTGTATTTCATCGAATTACAATATATTAGAATGGCATTCAATGGGTTTAGCAGCCAGTGCTCAATTTCAAGTGACATGCTACGCGCGAAAGCAGATCAGTCTCATCAGAACTTGAGACCAGGCAGATTCGAGGTTTACAACGAGAGTTTACCAACATTTGCAAAGACTTCAGCAAGGTGCACGAGGTGCAATCGGCGAGGAAAATTTCGGCAGCTGGGTATCGGCCAGTCCATTTTGTGATCCAAAATGGTTGCCAAAAATGACAAACGTCAGAGATACTCTATACATCTCTATACTCTACACATATTTTGCTTCATTTTTGGCTCTGAAAATAGGTACACCCCAAACCTAATGGTTGATCATCATTTTCCCATATGAAAATAGCCAGGATACACCATGACAAACGCTGCAGCTCCACCAGGTGAACCTGAGCAGAGGTCTGGTTACCGACAACGAGGCGATACCATGGCCAAAATGAGGAGGTGCATCTAAGTCTCTAGCTGGTTCAACAAAATGGTTACAACTTTGATCCAGATTTCTTGGAATATATGATAAATAAATAGATAATTAAATAAAAAGGTAAATAAATATATATATATTATTTGTCCACATATACATATTATGGGGTACATTGGTCGCTTGTGACCCTATTCACTGTTTCTACGTTTTGAACCATAAATAATAGGGTCGCAAGTGACCGGGTAGAATAGGGTCGCAAGTGACCGGATAATAGGGTCACAAGTGACCATGGTACCTTTTATGGAATATATATATATGTATATATATATATATATGTATATATATATATATGTATATATATATATATGTATATATATATAATACCTAGTTTTACCCAATTCTATAGGCCATTCTCCAGTTCCCGGGATGCACCAAGCTCATCTGAGAGGACGTGACCTGGGCCCAAACTGCAGCAGATTCTCCAGTTTCCTCAGGCAATGATTGGTGGATTCAAGCTATGGAAGCTCTGAGGGACATAGGAATGGTATGTACACAGCAAACTTGGAGGGACAGAAGAGACATGAGTAGCATCTTTTTGGGATGGGATGGTTTTCAGGAATTTTGACTTGCTTTTTCTCCAAACAGACCAAAGTTGGTTCAGGATTGTCTGTTCTGAAACTGTTCCGGGCAGGAGTCGCTGAGGACTCGGTGCAGATCTGGTTGCGACTCGAGTCATTGCCTCGGTCTGGGGTTATTGGGGCCTGCCGTGGCCTGGCGTGCCGACATCTGCAGGTGTCAAAGCGAAAGAATCACCTGGCCGGGGGCTGAATCCATGACTTTCCAATGGAGATGTTCTGATGATCCAAAACAACCAACAATCCGCAAGAAAAAGGGGAAACAATATGAAATAATTAGCCAAACATAATGGCATACTGCCAGCATTTGGGCGTTTAAAAATAGGAGACAACGAAAAACCATCACCACTTCATGATCCATGTCAGTGGGTAAACCACAATTTGGGTATCAACCTTTTTCGGATATGCCCATTTTGGGTCATGACGTTGCGGTGCTGGAGATGTTCACTGGGAGGTTTGTCCAGCCAGTAACGAATGAGACTCGCTATGAAGCTCCAGTGGCAACGGAGACAGAGGCTGTGACCTCAAGTTCAGGAGCAAGAAATAAATGTAGAAAGTTTTGAATACCAGTTGAATGTCAAACACACCATGACTAGATGTGTTGTCCTCGACTGGTGACCTCGTCTTGAAAACTCCTGCATTTCCAGGGCAAGCTGTTCATCTCTGACATCGTTGGAGTTGCAGGGCGCCTTGAAATGTCGGGACCTTGTTGATTTCAGCATGGGATTCCAACGCTCCAAAAGCAGAGCTAAGAACTGGCAGACCGAATTCAATTGTGACCTGCAAGCACTCAGTCACATTTGGTCACATCATGTCACATCCATTTTTGACAAGGCTTCGAGAGCGTGTCTTCGTCTTGCAGGAGGATGTGCAGTCCGGAAATCATCGATCGTCGAGCGCTCAGTTGAAGCAGTCGGAGTTGGATTTTCAGAGTTGTTTTCGGTATTCTGCGGGCAACCCAATAAAAAATAAACCATAATGAACCTACTATTTGTGGATGGTTTATTACTACCACCCATACAAACGGTGATGACTTGGGGATGGTTTATTTGGTTTTACTATATTAAGATCCATTACCATCCATTACCATCAACTAAAACCCACTGCGGCAAGGCGCTTTTCCCGACTGGCAGAAGTCATCGTGTGGGCGTCTGAGTTCCGCACTCCGCAGGGCACTGTGCACGGTGGAGCTGCCGGTGCAGCTGTCAGGCCAAGCACCGGCCCCGCCCCGGGAGCTTTGGCAGCTCTGGGCTCAGAAGGATATTTTGGAATACTTTGACATGTTTTTTTGGAATATCATTGGAGGCTTTGGAGATATCTTGAGATATATTATCCTGTTATATCCTATTGGTATTGGCATTTTTTGGGTGGAAAACATGACAAACCTTTTGTCAACTTTATGTGCCTCACCGTTCCTCTGGGCATGGGTGGTGTGCACCTATGAAAGCAACAGCTGCCCTGAGGTCCCCGGGGCTTTTGGAACCGAGGATACGGGCGGTGCGTCCGCGGCGCAGGACGGAAATGGATTGGAATGTAGTATTGACTCCAGGATGAGAAATTATGCAATATGATGTAAGATGATGTAACATGATGTAATATGATGCAATATGATGTAATATGATGCAATATTATGTAATATGATGCAATATCATGTAATATAAAATATGATGCGCTATGATGCAATATCATGTAATATGCAATATGATGTACTGTAATATGATGCAATATGATGTAATATGCAATATGATGCAATATGATGCAATATGACGTAATATGATGCAATATGATGCAATATGATGCAATATGATGCAATATGATGCAATATGATGCAATATGACGTAATATGTTGCAATATTATGCAATATGATGCAATATGACGTAATATGTTGCAATATTATGCAATATTATGCAATATGATGCAATATGATGCAATATGATGCAATATGATGCAATATGATGCAATATGATGCAATATGATCCAATATGATGCAAGATGCAATATGATGCAATATGATGTAATATGCAAGATGATGCAATGTGATGCGATGCAATATGATGTAATATGCAAGATGATGCAATGTGATGCGATGCAATATGATGTAAAATGCCATATGATGCAATATTATGTAATATCCAATATGATGTCGTATGATGTAATATGATGCAATATGTGCCAATATGATGTAATATGCAATTTGATGCAATATGATGTAATATGCAATAATGGTAAAATATGATGCAATATGATGCACTATGATGCAAAATCACGTGCTATGATGCAATATGATGTAATATGATGCAACTTGATGCAATATGACGCAATAGGATGCAATATGATGCAATATTGTGTAATATGCAAAATGAGGCAATATGATGCAATATGTTGCACTATGATGCAATATGTTGTATTATGCGGTATGATGCACTATGATGCACTATGATGCAATATGGTGTAATTTACAGTTTGATGCAGTATGATGCAGTATGATGCACTATGATGCAATAAGCAATTTGATGCAGTATGATGCACTATGATGCAGTATGATGCAATGTGCAAAATGATGCAATATGATGCAACTTGATACACTATGATGCAATATGATGTAATATGCAATTTGATGCAATATGATGCACTATGATGCAATTTGCAATATGATGTAACATGTTGCACTATGGTGCAATATGATGTAATATGCACTATGATGCAATATGATGCAACAGGATGTAATATGTACTATGATGCAATATGAGCTAATTTGCATCATGATGTAACATGTTGCACTATGGTGCAATATGATGTAATATGCAATTTGATGCAATATGATGCACTATGATGCAATATGATGTAGTTTGATGCACTATGATGCAATATGATCGAATTTGCAATATGATGTAACATGTTGCACTGCGGTGCAATATGATGTAATATGCAATATGATGAATATGATGCGGCATGATGCACTATGATGCAATATGATGCATTATGATGCACCATGATGCAATATCATGTAATATGCAATATGATGCATTATGATGCACCATGATGCAATATAATGTAATATGCAATATGATGCAATATGATGTAATATGCACTATGATGCAATTTTATGTAATATGCAATATGATGTAGTATGATGTAATATGACGCAGTAGGATTCAGTATCATGTAATATGCAATATGATGTAATATGCAAGGTCATGCAACATGATGTAATATGCAATATGATGGAATTTGATGCACTATGATGCAATATGATGTAATATGCACAATGATGCAATATGATACAATATGATGTACTATGCAATATGATGTAGTATGATGAAATATGATGCAATATCATGTAGTCTGATGTAATGTGATGTAATTTGATTTAATATGATGTAATTCGATACAATGTAGCATGATGTAATATGATGTAATCTGATGTAATGTGATGTAATATGATATGACATGTTATAGTATGATGTAATGTAACATGATGTACAGTCTACAGTAATATGATGTGATATGATGTAATATCAGCCAGATCGGCATATCTCCAGTATGACTTCAAAATAGTTTGACTGCAGTCATCCTGGAAATCCTCCCATTTCCATATTTGTTGCCAGCAAAAGTCTATATTTTATTTATCTACTGCAGGATGTCTATAGATTAATTCATGCAACAATTTCTGGGGGTTCAATGTCAACCCATAGCCGGCCATAGCCTTGGCTGGGTTTTTCCGATGAAGGAGACCCGCTTTGGAGGGCGTGAATCTGCAGACCTAGGCCTCGCAGTGATAGCTGGATCCGGTAAGCCGGTAACACTTTAGCTGGCCCCATGGTTTGCCTTTTTTATTTAAGGGCTGCCGCCCCTGCCGCCGACCCCGGAAGAAGTGGCAACGAATCAAAGCAAATGGGCATAAATATTCTTCGGTGCTTCGCACTTTCAGGTCTTCCCCCTTTATCCTACGAATA
>Ga0126342_10008814_pt1 | contig 18071 bp, 12 predicted proteins | sample Cyp1metagenome_FD_92528 | JGI IMG/M metagenome (GOLD analysis project Ga0126342, IMG submission 92528) | Coral microbial communities from Lord Howe Island, Old Settlement Bay, Australia - Cyphastrea 1 metagenome | ecosystem: Host-associated > Invertebrates > Cnidaria > Coral ... | reverse complement strand
GTCAAAATGTAAAGCCCCGATCCATACCCTGAACCCACAGGCCGATCCATACCCCCGATCCATACCAAAACCCAAGTGATCCAGACCGATCCATACGTCTGGATCACCGCGGGCCGATCCATAGCCGAATTTTGACGCAACTCCAAATATATATATATATATATATCTGTCTGTCTATCTATCTTATCTAATCTTATCTAGTCTACTCTAATCCAATCGAATCTAATCTAATCTTATCTTATCTTAATCTAGTCTAATCCAATCCAATCTATATAATTTAATCTAATCTATCAACCTATCAATCTATCAATTCTATCTAATCTCTAGTTTTATTTATCTATCTATCGATCTATTTATCTAATCTAATCTATCTATCGATCTATTTATCTAGTCTATCTAATCTATCTATCTAGCTAGCTAGCTAGCTATCTATCTAGCTATCTATCTAGCTAGCTAGCTAGCTAGCTATCTACCTATCTATCTATCTATCTATCTAGCTAGCTAGCTATCTATCTATCTGTCTATCTATTAATCGATCTAATCTATCTAATCTAATCTAATCTAGTCTAATCTAATCTAATCTAATCTATTCTAATCTATCAATCTATCAATCTATCAATGCTGTCTAATCTATCTAATCTATCAATCTATCAATCTATCAATCTATCAATTCTGTCTAATCTATCTAATCTATTTAATCTATCTATCTATCTATCTATTTACCTATCTATCTATCTATCTTTCTATCTATCTATCTATCTACCTACCTATCTATCTATCTATCTATCTATATATCTATCTATCTACCTATCTACCTATCTATCTATCTATCTATCTATCTGTGTATTGGTCTATTTATCTAATCTATCTAGTCTATCTATCTATCTATCTATCCAGCTATCTATCTAGCTTGCTAGCTAGCTAGCTATCTATGTATCTATCTATCTATCTGTCTGTCTATCTATCTATCTACCTATCTATCTATTTATCTAAATCATCTATCTTATCTATCTTATCTATATTATCTATTTTATCTATCTTATCTATCTTATCTATCTCATCTATCTTATCTATCTTATCTATCTTATCTATATTATCTATGTTATCTATATTATCTATCTTATCTATCTTTTCTATCTTATCTATCTTATCTATCGTATCTATCGTATCTATCTTATCTATCTTATTTATTTATATGTATATCCTATCTATCTATCTATCTACCTATCTGCCTATCTATCTATCTATCTATTTATCTATCTATCTTATCTTATCTTATCTTATCTATCTATCTATCTATCTATCTATCTATCTATCTGTATATTGGTCTATTTATCTAGTCTATCTAATCTATCTAATCTATCTATCTATCTATCTATCTATTTATCTATCTATCTATCTATCTATCTATCTATCTATCTATCTACACAGGGTATCACCCCAGTAAGATCAGGCTGATTCATTACTTGCGGTTCCTAACATATGAATCCCAGCGCGACCTGTCAGGAGGAGAAGAGTAACGCGCTTTCTCTTCCCCTCCCAGTGATGGCTTTAGCTTTGCTGCTGCGGCTTGTGTAGATAAGAGCCCCCGGTGGCGACCAAGGATTTTTTGGGATTGGGGGAAGTATGTTGGAGATGTCCATTATGTATAGCAACAATGAGATTTCCATTATTGTTATTCATTGGGTGCTGGGATTGAATATCCAACATAACATTGTATTCTGTGATGTTTTTCCATGTCCAAATTGAGAAAAAAAAAGCTCAAACTAGAATTTCTCAACCCAGAGGCCCGAAAAAAATATCCCAAGACCATGCTCGGAACAGGGGCTTTTGGGCTTTTCAAAAACCATCGATGCATCGCAGCAGTTGCCCCAGCTGCGGCCAGTGGGCTAGCGCTGCGAGACGAATGACCGGGCTGCCAAGTCAAAAGAAGTGGAACAAATTGGGGATTAACAGATAAACATTTGGGTATGGATCAATACCTATTAATACCATTTTTAGTGGGATGAACATTCATTTACCAGCTATTTTGATGTTCACCAGGGGTACAAGGTTTTGACACACTGCCATTTAATATCGTATATATATAAATGATATTAGATCAAAACACATCATAATTATAAAATATTCGGTGAGTCCGTTACAGCTAGGCGACCTGCGTAAGGCTGTGTGTGTTTGCAGCACCCAAGCTCTGGGTGAACTCTTGATTAGCCATGCAATGTATGTAGGGAAGTGTATAGTGTAACCCCGTAACCCCCAAAAAGATGCAATTTAAAGTGATGCATCGCTATTTCAGTCGCATTTGTTGAATAGGAAATCATGCAATATCATGCATATTGTAGGTTCGATTGGGTTCGGGTGTTTCCTTTTCTGCATTTTTTATCATTTTTTTGCAGTTGTGGCACTTTAGTGTACCAGTTATAAGTACTTATAATTCCATTTATAGAAAGTGTATAATCCCATAGAAATCACCGGTTCTAACTCAAAAATGTCCATAACTCTGGTGGTTTCTCTTCGCGCTTTGTCTTCCGGCCGGAAGACGATCCCAATCCGGTGCAGTTGCCCCGGTCGGAAGTTGCCCCAGTTGCGGCGAATCTTCAAGAGGTGCCAAGTACGAGAGCGGCGGCAAGATCACGCTGCACAACGACGCCTTGCGATGGGTCACTGGCTTGCGATTTGTGGAGTTTAAGTCCAAGGACCTGAGCTGGATAGCTGGAATGTAATGGACAATACATATTAATGAACAACGTATAGTCAATGTTATGAAATTGACATGTTCATATTAATGATTCAGGATTTCTAAAAATGGAGTTGAGTTTTGGATTTTACCGTGATTGTATGGGGTTTAATGGGAATATAATGGACTGTTGATAGCTATTGGGATATTAATGGGAGGTTCATACTGTCAATCCCCACTGGTAAGGCTTCACCTTTAGAAACTGGACCAGGATGAACTGTGCTAAACAAGGATGGAATGATCCATGATATATATATATTATATACATATATATAATATGAAACTAACACACACACATATATATATATGTATACATGGAAACAGGGATGGAATATGATATATTAAACAACATGGAAACAAGGATTATTATGAGAGATAAAGTGAAGTGTTTTTCTTGGATTTTTCCATGTTTTTCAGGTGCGAAGGTGCGAAGCATTGAGATGAGATTTTTCAGTCGCCAATGTAATCGTTCAACCTTTTAAAATGCATACAACGCAGACGTATTTGAAACCTGGATTGTCTAAGAATGTACCACTATTATTACGAAAAGTGCATGGGCGACGCAGCTTCAGCCATGTATCAGTCCACTTAATAACACTGCAGGCCTTCCAAGATGGCATCTCTCATAATTTAGAGCGGCAGCTTTACACGTTTTGTTTTTGCAAAGTGCTTCTGGATAGCTGGATATGACACAGAACTCTTCCTCTGAGATGGTGAGATGTGAAGAAAAAGGGCGCAACGAAGCGTTCGGGGCTAAGGTGGTTCGTCCAGATGAATGCAGTGACCAATACCCAGCCGGTACCACCGTGTGACCTTGGGAAACACCTTGGATTCGATGGCATGGGTTGAGATACTGCAGCCACCTCAAATTCAGTCTTGGGATTTCATTCAAATCTCCAGGATTTTTTTTCATGAAAATGGCCAATTGTTCGGAAAATCACTTCTGGAAACCAGAAAGTGTGTGGAGACGACATCGGATTCTCAGATCTTAGATCGACCTTGCAATCCAAGGCTCCCCTTTATGAAGCATTGGACAAATATCACCGTATCACCCAAATAATCCGTCGAGTTGTCTCGAATCTGCGATATCCAGATATATCCAGATATATCCAGGTATCGCAAAGTGGCTGTGATCTACTACTTGACGCAGGTGCAGCTGGGAAGGCAAACTTGGCAAACCCATCTTGATGGATTAGCCGCTTAGCCATACAGATCTCCATGTTGTTTAAGGGGTTGATGAAAGTGGGTTAATGTTGACCTCTGATTAATCATGGGCCCCCTCCCTGTTTGACCTTGAGAATAGATTTCTAGCCACCATCAAACTTGTTTGTAAGTATTGATTTTCAATTACCACAATTTATATAAAATGAAATATAAAGTGCAATTTCCATAAATAAGGAATCCAACAATTGTTTTAGTATTGATTTCGTATTCATTTCATGGATTTATTATTGATTTAGTATTCGTTTCATGGATTTAGGTTTAGGGCCAAAACAATAGCTTTATTTAGGGGTCATTTACTATTTAGTTTGGGAGTTTGATTAGCTTTATTCAGGGTTAGCTTAATAATCGTAGGTGAACATTAAGTATGGATTTACATGGAGATACATGGACTTACCAAAGCAACTTAAGCTTGGAGCCAATCAAGCGGCTTAATCAACCCTGAACTGGGACTTAACACGATGGATCCGGGCTTCTCAGAGATCTTCATCGATTGCGGGTCCGGGTTCCGGAGGGTGAAGCCACTGCGGCAGGTGGAGGCTGTTGAACGTTTACATATGGAAAATCACAATTTTTTAGTGGTGAAAATCAACTATTTCTATGGCTATTTTCAATAGCTATGTAACAAATGACCAGAGGGTACAAGTGCCAATCTGAAAACGCGAAATGAACAGCTCTGAATAGAATTCTTATGGTATATTACTGGTTGTTGGTTTCAAACATTTTTATACATTGTTTATTGTCCACTATATATGGGATGTCATCCTTCCCATTGACGAACTCCATCATTTTTCAAGATGGTTATTGCACCACCAACCAGATTATTATTAACCATTATTAAGCATAGAATAACCATTTATATTAACCATATATTCACCATTATTAACCACCAACCAGTCATCATTTGAAATATACCCTTTGGTAACTGACATAGCTATGGAAATCACCATTTTTTGTAGGATAAATCATCGAACTCAATGGGGTCATGGCTTCGCTGCTTCGCTCTTCATCCTGAATGGTAGACGAACGACCGCTAGACCGCTATTGCCCTTGTTACTATAACGTTACGACTATAGAATTTGAAATTGGAAAAGATGGATAGACAAGTTTCTTAAGTTTCTGGCTGAGAATGTTTGGATCTTCACTTTTAAGTGATTATAGTTGATGATTAATTGACTGCATTTAACTGCTATTTCGCTGCGCGCACCGCCATTTTCACGGCTCAGCGTTCAATTTTCACGGCGGACACGACCGCCGGGCGCCCCACCATGGCGTCGTCCGGCCTCGCCATGTTGACGGAGGCGTGGTACACCGACCCCAGCTATGGCGATCTAGGGACAATTCATTGTGGTAGTGTGAGTATAGGATCCACCATCCCCATTGTTTTTAGTTTTTTATGGGTGTTATAAACAACCGTTTTTGTTTTTTGCAATGCGTGGTTTATGACATTGCTTTAATTCACAAGCTGAGTTGGTTATATCATGTTATATCAACTAAAATGGAAGTTGACTACTTCGCTCAGTTGGTTTATAACCGGGGCTCATGGCAGAACATGAAAACATCTTCACCTGCCGTTCGATTCCAGGGAGGTCGCCCTTTGCAACGCATCAAGGTGCAGATGGACACCGTCGATATGGTCTAAGCACAGCTTGTGTGATATACGATAACCGTTAAAGCCCCCACGTGGAGAGAAACATGGCAAGCTGAATTTGCCAGACCTGGTTGCTGCTAATGGTGTGGAGCAGATAGGAATGAATATGAACAATGGGGGCATGTTTTCTCCCAACATGGATTTGGCTCTTATCCAAAACTACTTCATGGATTTTAGGATCAAGTTCGAATTGGAATCATGGTTGAAATCATGATTGAAGCAACGTGCCCTCTCACATCAAATTCCAAAACAAAGCACGCATTTTCCGGCCGTAGCCGTAGCCTGCTGCCGTCCGGGCCATGGCATCTAGAGCTGCCTTCTTCGCGTATTTGCTCACTGTGCAGGCGATTTTAATGGGGATTGAAGCATGGTGAGTTTGGTGAGTTTAAACCATGGATATAACCGTGGATTAACGGAAGAGTGGTGGATTAATATGGATAAATTTGGATTAGTATCATTCATGGGTTCTGCAACCCAACAAATATATCTACAGGGGAGCCCACACTTTAAGATCTTTACCGTCTTTACCCCTATTTTTAGGTTGTTGTTTTGTTTGGGGGGAAGGGGAAGGGGGCGGATTTCTGGAATTCTTCAACAAAGCATCAGATGGATTGGTCAGATAAGTTCAATATATTAGATCATTAGATGATTTTTGTTGTCAAGCAACCTGAGGAGCTGCCGCGGAAAACCCACAAACCACCCGCTTTTTGACCGAGGCCTCCTGCTTCGTGTCGTTCATTTTGCAGTTGCTGGGAGTTCAAGTCTCGCACGGCTGGGTACCTTGGAAACCATCAGTTCTATGCGGCGAAGAACTTCATTGTTTACTGGTTGGTGATTTGGAACATGGCTTTTATGACTTTCCATATGCATCCGGAACAATCACCCCAACTGACGAGCTCATATTTTTCAGAGGGGTTGAAACCACCAACCAGCGAAATAGATGAAGTAAAATGATGAAGTGAATCGGAATTGTTCAACCACAAAGATCAGATATCATTGATATATCATGATTTTTTGCCGAAAATGGCTCAATAAATAGGGTGCAGTCAAAAAATGGTGTGAGATGCGACACAGCTGTGGCTAGGTGGCGGCCTGGTTGCTGAAGATCTTGGGCACACGCTTTGGCACCGCCATCAACTCCAGTGAGGCCGTTCCATGCCGTTCCGGCCGTTCCCGTTGCCATGGGAAGTGGGGATGGCGTTTGATGTTGCGAACGGGTTAAGAACTTAAAGTTGATGAAAATAACTCAACTGTTGGGTCCATGGAAGATATTTTGAACATGTATTGAACTATATTGTTGGATATTGTTGGTTTGAGCGGACAAAAATCTCTAATTGGGCTAAAAAAAAATCGAGATGATGACCTTATGGGTAACAACACCATGGTAAGCCAGCGATGGCTATATCTCTCCTTGGAAGCGCTGGTTCACCCACGGGAGAAGCTTGGCCCAAGATCTGCAAGTTTGTTGCGATATGCTACAGGAAAGCGTGTTTTTTTTCTTTTTACCGTGGTTTTTACCATCAAATATCGAGCTTTCCTGTATGATGTTTTCTCTTGCATCCGTCCACTGAACCGGCGTTTCTGGCGGACGCCGACGCCGGGGTCCATCCGATTCTCCGGGTAGCTCAAGGTGGTGCGATGCGCAGTGACATTTGGGACCTCAGCCAATCCAAGACAGCATCGATATATCTTCCCATCAAATCCAACAATTAACTATCTATAGGTCTTTCAGCCCTTGCAATTGTTTGGTGGCATCAATTGGCATCATACAAGGCCCCAAATCCCCCAAATCTTGGGGCAAAGCCACGGACTTCCAGAGCTATGGAAGGAATCCCATGATTGTTGCTTTATATCCTCATGACATCCCCACGATACACCAATTCTTTCGATGATTTTCCCAGGTGTGTCCCATTAAATCCAACCAACCACCATTCTTTATGGTTGAATCACCCTTTTGGCCCTTTAGCAGGTGCTGGATGCAGCTAGCCCCATGGTCTACTTGAGCAATCACAGGTCGCATGCTGCGTTGCTGCGTTGCTGGGTTGGAGGCTAAGTCTTGGTGAAGATTCCATGGATGGAGCTTCGTCTTTGGGGGGTAAAAATGGTAACAGCTATGAGTTATGGTGGAGACATAAACAATCATTCATATAAATCTAAAGTTAGATGGGGTTATATGGAGTTGATTTCTGGAAAATGATGATAATTGTCCATGGAAAATGGCTACGTTTTTTTCAAAGCAAATATATAAGCAAATCATCTACAAATGGGTAATTTTCCATCGGATTTATGGTGGATAGATCTACGATGGGGTCAGGTGGGGTCAGGTCCCCTTGGTCCATTGCTGGTCGAGAGATGTCTGGCCAAGGGGCCAAGGTTGGCCAGGAGTCGTTAGCTCAGTTGATGTATAACTTGATTCACGTCTGGGATTACAGGGGATATAACTTATATATAACTTATATGATATAGCTATAGTTCGAGGGAGGTATAAAGCAACTTAGAACTAGGGGGGCCCTTCCTGTATCAGTATATATTCTTCCTAGTCTGAAACACCCGCTGAATGGTTCCAAATATATCCAAATATGTGTTTTAATTGTCTACTAAGCCAATGTTTTCCGGTGGTGTTTAATATTGAGGCGGGGAGGGATTGCAGTATACCCTTGTTAAATGAATCTCAGCCGCTAAGCAGATATCAACGCCATGTAGCTACCCTGAGTATCACTGAAGGACCATGCAAATAGGACGCTGCATGATTCTGAAGACTAGAATCCATCGTGGGTAGCTTGATTATATCTCAAGACTGCTACATTTTAGAGGGTCAAATCCAGGTCATGATCAACTCAGATAGCAAATCAGTTTGTATACTGGGTTGTAACCTAGCAAGCATCCCAGTTAAAGAAAATAATGACACTAATTTCCTAAATTTCCCAGATGCTCTCAACTGGATAAAGCTGAGCATGCTTTTTCTGTTCCATTGGTACTTAAGGTTGGCGTTGTTCCTTTGCCTGTTAGTCACATACTTTCACTTCAACAAACACACCAAACAATCCAGTCAACTAATGTATCAACTTCAGACTTATATACGTCCCTAGTCAACTGACATGTTGTTGGTTAAATCACGTGTTTTCCTTTTTTTTTGGGTGGAGGTGACAAATTTCAATGTTCCTATTCTTTCACATTTTAGTTGGTTAAGTTACAATAATTTACAGGATCATTTTTTTTTGGTCAAATCCCATTTTTCTTGGTTTTCAATCACCGGTTTCCCGATGGTTTCCCAACATTTCTTGCTTAAATCACAATTTTCTATGGTTTCTTGTCGGTTTCCATTGTGTTCCCATGGTATTCCCATTGTTTTCCATTGTTTTCCCATTGTTTTTCATTGTTTTCCCATGGTTTTCCCATGGTTTTCCCATGGTTTCCCATGGTTTTCCATGGTTTTCCATTGTTTTTCCATAGTTTCCCTATGGTTTTCCATTGTTTTCCCGTGGTTTCCCCATAGTTTTCCAATTGGTTTCCCATGGTTTTCCCATTGTTTTTCCCATTGTTTTCCCATGGTGTTCCATGGTTTTCCCATGGTATTGCATCCTCCAGGAGCTGGGGCGACTTCTGGACGGACGCGGCCTTGTTGGGCGGACGCTGGGACGGAATCCTCCATGTTCCCATTTTTTGGCATGATTTTCCAATGTTTTTGGTGGAATTTCCCATTTTCTGGGATAATTTTGCAACTGTGTGTTTTTTTTCCGTGATGTCCCATAGATTTTCCCATTCAAATCTCTAATTCTTTGGCGGTTTCAATGCATTTTTCGATAGTCAGATTCACGATGGATACACCGCTTTACTTCTTAAACTCTGTCACCATTTGTTTTGTTTTTTTTCATATGTTTGTTTTCTTTTGTTGTTTTTGTTTGACGGACATGAAAGGGATTTGACTGGTATAGATTCAAGTACCACATGGTAAATGTTCGTAGATATGCTATGCATGGAGCATATGGGCTAGAAACTGGTTCGGAACATCGCCGTGTTTTTGTCAATGGGTGAATGGTTCTGAGAGACTTTACATATATTTACGTATCGTTGAAGTAGCCATTGCCATCCATTGCCATAGCTTAAACATCAAGAAACCACGGGGATTTTTAAGCGCACAAGTGGGGAGATATCATTGATAAATCTCTCGGAAAAAGCCATTGGATTCATTGGATGGGTTGGAAAATCAACCATTTTCAATAAAGCATCACTGGTTTTGGTGGTTTGGAACATGGCTTTTATTTTTTCCATAGATTGGGAATAATAATCCCAACTGACGAACTCATATTTTTCAGAGGGGTTGAAACCACCAACCAGATAATATCATAATATGAGCATACGTATAAATATATATATATATGTATGTATTAAAACAATCAAGGCAGCAATGTTGAACTCTGTTGATGTCTCAGCTGTTGCTGTGCGCTCACACTCCCTTGTATCTGTTGGGAATCGCTTCAGGCTCAAGGCCTGTTGATCCAGAATGTTGGCGCACGCAATGTTGTACTTAATATTATTATATATTATTATAATATTATATATATCTCTCTCTCTCTCTCTATCTCTCTCTCTCTCTCTCTCCCCCTATTCGACCCGTGTTACTTGGGATCTCATTTCACTGATTTTCCCCATATCATCAAGTTAGTTCCGCTTAGATTTTTCATCAGGACCTTCCTTCATCTCTCGCGCACTGGTGGCAGCTGGGATTCCCTTCACCGCCGTTTGGGGTTCTACATCTGGGTGGCTCTGGTTCTTCGCGCCGCCTGGTTGAAAGATGTTAGTTACTGTTGCTTGTACGCAAGGAAAATCAAAGTGGTTGACTGGGGAAACCAAGTGGATAGCAGGCTGATGATTTTCTCAACGTAAAAAAAAACACTACTTAGGGGAATCTATATAGAGGAATGTGTTCATTTTTTGGGCGGTTCTTAAGCAAATCCAAATAATCGTTTATAATTTATAACAAATTGCCGTTTCGATGAAGATCTATTCTAAGCAGATGTTGAGGGGTATACAATTACCCAACTAAGAATCTAGTTTACTTTCTGCATCATTAAGTTAGTGCATCCAACATGAGCATGAGCCATATGATAGCCTTATGATGCTTGGTTTCCAAGTATCCAATTAAATTGACCCCACATTCGTTCGCCGTAACCCCGAGCAGGCGTGGAGCAACGCACAAAGAGGGCGCCGTCGCATGGATGAGGAACTTCCTGGCGGAAAGAGACTGGGCGCAGCGTGGCGCGTTGCGTTGCTGCCGCAGCTGGGGTTGGACCCCTGAGGTTGTCGACTGGTGGTTAATACCCTCCGGTAAACATACCAAAAAGTATGGAAAATCACATTTTGTCATGGGTAAATCAACTATTTCGACTGGGCCATGTTCAATAGCTATGTTAGTTTACCAGAGGGTTAGATGTAGTAAGTCCATGTAAGTCCCATAGGTTAAAGTGGCTTATCCCATTGCTAAATGGTCGCGGTAATCCCGCAAACCAGTTGCGATCCGTGATGCGATCCGCCAAGTAAGTGGGATCCAGCACGATTCAACCAAATGTATCCGAATGTGGCTCAATCAGTAAATAGATCCCTAGTTTTGGGGGGAAACATCAATGTTTGGTGATGGAGTAATGGCCAGTCACACAAATCTGCACCCGGATGGCTGGCCATACTTTTGTTTAAGTATGGGATTGGATGCCAGAATATTATATACCCCATAGGATCCATGTATGCTATATATGGTGACATATACCCCAAATGTTAGCATATATATATACCATACATGGATCCTATGGGTACTACTTCAACAATCAATCTCAATACGGGTTTACAAAGCTCGTCATACGGGTTCATGGTGGCATTTCAGGGTCCTCAACATGGAGAATATGTCATATATGATGAGGGGATATGAGGACCCGAATTGGTTGAAGGTGTTTGTTTCTCCGGAAATATCTACATGTGTCTAGTAAAAACTCATGTTCTCCTGCAGATTTTCCCCTAAACCCATGGAGACCACGGAGCCCTTTTACCAGTGATAGGAGTTGTATTTTTTGTGGTCATAAATGGTATCATTCCATTATGGGTTGACTGACATGATTGGTATTTCGGGCCGAAAACAACTGCATGGAACCCAAGAAACTGACCTCGGGTCCTCCAAGAAACCGACGGGCCGAGCCAGGAATCACGGGATTTCCCCAAAAAGGAGTTGCCACTGGGATGCACGGGCGCCAGATGGCCGGTGGTCAAATTCGGACTATTGACGCTGAAATCAATGTTTAACACCAGTTACAGTAACATTCATTAACAACATTTAACATCATGTAACATCCTGCTATATGTGCCGTGGTCAAAAAACTGGTGCAAACAGATGGCATTTGGATGTTTTTTCGCTAATGTCGTTTAGGGTTATCCATCCCGTACCGGGCAGTTAATTCCATGTTTTTTCGTTGTGCAGCAATGGGGGGATGACCATGTCATCATGTCCCCTTTATGGGAAGACCATCCCACATACGCACATGTATATATTGCGACTCAAACCTATCAAGCTTATATATATATATTATATTTTAAAAAATAATAAAGATAATACTTCTTTCATGTTTTTTCGCTCCCTCAGCTCCAATCTCTTGTGAATTCACCAGGTGATCTACCCCGAGGGCACGCGCTCCCTGCTACCAGAGGGCTTACCGCTGAAGATGGGCGCCCTGAGTGCAGCGTATCAGCTCCAATGGCCCGTGCAGGTCGGCCTCGAAGCCTAGGAAAATGATCTACATTGCTGGGATTTAAGCAGAAGCTGATTGTTAGTTTAGAGTGAGTTTCCCCTAAAAAAAAGTGGCTTATCCCATCTATAAATGGATGAACTATGATGAACTAAACCCAACTAACCAGATTCGTGGAGTCATTCTCGAAGTATGTCCAACTGGAGGGTTGAGATGGGTTGAGTCATACAGACACAGACTTAGTGGGATTCATTCAGATGTGAGTCAGCAAACATGATCGAGATAAGTAGTTAAGGAGAATTGTTGTTCAAACTCATCGAGATGAACTTTATGTTGGTTGGCAGGGGTGCGAAAAGTTGAAACAAACACCAATCAAGGTTCATGCAACATGTATTCGTAAATTGTCAAAATACAAGGGTCGTCGTCGTGGACGCAGGTGTGGCTAAAAAAACATTAACTTAGACTGAGTCCTTTTGGAGAAGTACTCATGATTTGGATGACAGCAAGATTGCCTCCAAATCAGTGGGTGCTCTCAGGGAGGTTGAGGAGAACATGACTCCGAGTGAATTTGAACCTCGCCAGCGTTTCATGATGATTACAGTAGTCATGATTCGTCAGGAAGACTTCCCCTAGGCACTCAGAGGAATTCGGATATGTCTTTTAGGTTTGTCATGGTTTGTTCAGAAATCCCATCCCCAAACATCCAAGAAATTTTGGAAAAGTGTTCTCAATACCCAGGAAACTATAGGAAACCCTGATCAAGCCACTCCACATTTGGATCGTAGGTGGTCATTACCAGCAACAAGGAGTGTGTCACTGCTGAGCGGGAAACTTGGACAGGTCGACAAGGCAGATGCGAGTCTCCAGAAGTGATTGGGTAAGGCTTGATTTGGGCGTATGGCCAATGTTTGGTATGTTGAAAGTTGAAACTGGTGAAAGTCTATGTGCTAAGGAATGTGCTTCTGGAATAGATTTTGTTTTTAGTATATACACCCAATTTCTCCCAATATGCGGACACCCAATTTCTCCCAATATGCGGAGGGCGCAATCAAAAACCGTGCGAGAAAAAAGAAGCAAATATCTTGGGGTCATTGCCAATCAAGGGTTACCAAGAAACACCTGGAAAGAAACACATGTTGAACAGTTGAAGATAGATGTTTTTCATGTTTTTCCCCACCAGGTGATGGCAGAATTTCACCAGAGAACCCAGCTCTATGGGCTCTGGGCTCCGGACCGGCGAGCTCGCCAACTCTCTGGGTTTGTATCGTCAGCTTTATAGAATGCCTAATGCAACATATCTGGTTGGTGGTTTGGACATGTTTGGAACATGTTTTATGAAATTCCATTCAGTTGGGAATTTCAATCCATCCCAACTGACGAACTCCATCATTTTTTCCATATCTTGGGAATTTCATAATCCCAACTGACTCATATTTTTCAGAGGGGTACAATGTGGGGCCCCCCAAGATAGCTAAGTTGGTGCAAATAACTCCAATAACTATATGTTTATGGTACGTAAATAACTATAGTTTTCATGGGGTTTAAAGACCAACTTATATCATGAATAGATATATTATATGTATACTATAGGTCAATCTTGGATGGTGCTATGTCTTTTGGTATCAAAGGTTTATAACTGGGGTTTTTAAACCAACTAACATCACTGGGGGGCCTCACATTGTATCTACCATAAACATCCATAAAACCTAGTGATATATAGGTGATACATAGGTTTGTTAAAAAAAAACTATATATCTACCATACCAAAACTGTTTCCAAAACTATATATCTACCATCCTGATAGGTATACCACCAACCAGAACATATGTCATCCATCACCCAGGACTTGGCGGTGAACTTCGGCACGCTCTGCGTCAGCAACGTGTCCAAAGTGGTGGATCCCAAGAGCTTCGATGCTCGTCGTGGAAAGCCCAAGGGCTACTAGGGCTTTATGGTGATTAACCTCTGGTAAACATACAAAAAGCTATAGAACATGGCACATTTAGTTGATTTACCGATAAAAAATGGTGATTTTCCATAGTTATGTTAGTTTACCAGAGGGTAAATGTAGTGATTACAATGGGGATTGATAATGATTACCATTCGAGGTACTGCCACTCAGTATTCCCTAGCATTCCGTAGCTATGTCTGGTGGCTTATAAAGTGATTACAAATTGATAATGATTAACAGTGATTAAATACATAGTGATTACTAATGATGTATTAGATACTAGGGCTTATTCATTGTATAGAATCATGGGATATGATCGGAGTAGGGCCATGCCGTGAAGCGATCTACTGCTTCACCAACTCGTTTGGTGATTGGTTTCGAGCGGAGAATCAGCTTTGAATCGTTGGAGAATCAACTTGTTTCCAAACTGCCAATTCAGAAATCCAGTTCTACCCTTCTTTTCTTTGGATCATTTTGGATCTAGGCCCATGGTTCAATCGCCGCCACTCTTTAAAAAAGGTGATGCCACCGAAGGATGGCTAAGCGATTTTATGGTGGAAATATGGGGTTTCTTAAGTCATGGGGGGTCCCCAAGTCACCATAGTTTTCAATACTAAAATGATCTGTCTAGTTTTGGATGATTTGGGGGTACCACCATTTGAGGAAACCTCCAATATCAATAGTTAATGAGGCTTATAAAATTGTGTTAAGCTACTCAAGATACTGCGTTTGCACCAACACCTACTATGAATGTCGGAAATAGGCTTGGTACTGGCCAAAGTTTCTGTCCGGTTTAGTATCTGGGATTAGCTGATTAGCCAAAAAAAACATGCAAGACGACTGGTGCATGGAGAAACTTCACCAACATATCATCCAAGATGAAGCAACACGTTTGTTTTTTGCAGAATATGATTCAACTGTTTCAACTGGATAAAACTTAACTGGCTCCAACTGAACCTACAGTGTTGCAACATTTTTTGAAGCAACTTATCTCAACTGCATAAGATTCGTCAGAGGACTAGAATGCTGAGATAGCCAAGGGATGATTGGTCATGGTTAGCGCCTGTTGAATGCCCACTGGTTCATTACCTGAACTCACCATGGTCGCGCCACCTGTGCACCTGCTGCGTGCCCTGTACCTGGCTTTGTTGGTTTACAACCACATTTACCATAGACTATTCAGTGCCGCAAAGCATAATTCACTTAGTTATGCTTACCAAGTTGGCTACAGTAGTATTCAATATCATTCAATATCTTCAACATGTTGGTGGGACAAATCATGACAAATCACTATTCGACTGTTGGTTGATGCCCCCAGTTTTGCTGCTTAAACCAGGTCGCGGGCCTGACTTGATGGCAACTAGCATCATAGGGGGCATGATTCACAATGACCTTGCAGCACATTACCTTTTGCAGAGTGTCATTATTCCACTACTTTCCCATTGTACCCCTAAAGTACGTCCCCTTGTTATATCATGTTATATATATATATCCCATTTGATTGCAACTACATGTTGTTTTTACAAGCTTCATTGCAAACCTAGTTGGGAGTGCGTGTTTAAAATTCCGGTAGATATAGATATATCATTATATCATGGTAAATCCAGCATAAACTATAGTAAAATAGAAAACCTAGTTGTTTCAACCAACTTAGCTAACAATCAGCTATACATCCCATGAAATCATTCTTGTTCTTGGGGTTTATCACCATTTCCTTTTGGTTTTCTGTTGGTTTTCCCGTGATTTTCCCATGGAATTCCTAGGGCTGCCGTGAAGTGAGGAAAGCCTCGAAGGCTTCTTGGAGGTGGTCAAGGAGATTTGGCGAAAGACCTGGACAGAGGCGATGACCCGTTTACGGATCCATGTTTAGTACCCTCTGGTAAACTAACATAGCCTGGTTGGTGGTTTGGAACATGGCTTTTATGACTTTCCATATGTTGGGAATGTCATCATCCCAACGGAATTTCACAAAATTTCCCCACCAACCAGATAGCTATTGACCATGGAGCATTTATAGATAATTGATCTATTAAACATTGATTTTCCACAGTCATGTTTCCGGATGGTATCAAATACAGGATTTCCCATGTTTCCGAGATCCTTCGAGGTTTTTTGGGGATTTTGGGTCCGACAAAACGAATCCCCATGGGATGTTGTTGAAATCCTCATTAACTCATAAGATCCCATGATTTGCTGGAAAATCCCACCAAACCTTCGCAAACCACGGATTTTCCCATGAAATCTAACAAAAATGGGACATTTACTAGTTATAACATGTGATTTCTATGGAATAAAACACATTCTATAAATGGGGTATTGTTACTACTTATAACTATAACTGGTATTTTGGGCCATAACTGTATTAGTTATAAGTTGGCGTATAACCCCATCTACATATAGTAAGTATTATACACTATTGTTATTATAGTTATTTGCACCAACTTAGAGACTTAGCTAATGGACTGAGGCCCCGTTCTGTAAATTTTCCCTTCAGCCAGGCCTATGGCCCTGAGTTTCGCCTGCGCAACGAGGCGCTTTTGTACAGAAGGTTGGCGCTAGGGATTCGGCTCTGTATATGTGTGTATATATGCCATTTGTATATAATACATACATTTTAATCATATTTAACATATATATATATGTCAATGTATATTAGTTATATATATATATGTGTGTGTACGCGACTCACATATACATATATATATAATTAATGTGCAATCCTGCTGTTAAGACAATGTACAATTTATCTAGCAACTCGTTGGTCAAATATTGTTGGGGGTATTGAACGCATTCTACACCAAGGTACTGTCAGATTGAACATCTTTAGCATTGATATTGAGCAGCAAAGTTGGAAAGATTTGACCAACAAGTTCATGCCAATAATGAGCAAATTCATTCCTGTGTGCTCGATGTATGGTGTATTTGAGCAATTCTTGAGGTCTATCTTGGGCTAATATCAGACCTGGAATGATTCCCAGTGGATACTTGCAAAGCACCGTTGGTGCGCACGGCAGTTCACAATCAGAATTTACCAGTGGTGAATGTCCAACCAGTCATTGGTTTATAAGCCCTACTTAACCCCGATATAACCATGATATAAAGTACGGTAACGGCATTTAAATATGTCGAGGGCGGGCCAGACCACAAGGCCCCGGAGGTAGTAATTGGAGTCCGTATGTTTACATGGCCGGTCGGGCCAAGGAAAACCTTCCCGGAGGTAGTCTGAAATTCCAGCTCGTATATATATATATATATATATATATATTTCAAAATCCGTAGTAGTTGCTGTATATGTATATAATTACACAATATTATTTAATACTATAATATAAATTTATATTCATATATTTATTCAATTATTTACTATTTATCTATCTATTGTTTTTTTTTTGGTGCCTGGTATGTTCATTCCTCCCATAGACGATGCCTGAGATGCATTTTGAAAAAGTGTGACATGAGGCCTGTTTGCCCGGTGGCAAGCTGGCCAAGCTCCACTTCAGCCTAGCAGGTGCTTGGCACAACAGATGTGGCTGGACAAACCAACAGAAGTTCACTACTTAGTTAGTGAAAGTGGGTTTATAACTAATAAATGATATGATTATATTTTTCTTAATATATATACATACTATATATATATGCATATTATATATATATATATATATACATACTATATATATATATATATACATACTATATATATATATATATACATACTATATATATATATGTACATACTATATATATATATATATACATACTATATATATACATACTATATAT
>Ga0126342_10008813_pt1:0-12500 | contig 18072 bp, 20 predicted proteins | sample Cyp1metagenome_FD_92528 | JGI IMG/M metagenome (GOLD analysis project Ga0126342, IMG submission 92528) | Coral microbial communities from Lord Howe Island, Old Settlement Bay, Australia - Cyphastrea 1 metagenome | ecosystem: Host-associated > Invertebrates > Cnidaria > Coral ... | reverse complement strand
GCTCATTGTCTCGAAGCCCATCCCCACCAACTGTGCCACCTGTTCATCCAGGTCGCGGCTGGACGCGGAACCAGCGGAACTGGAGGCGTCGGGGAGGGGCGGCGGGTTCATCAGCAACATGTCCTGGGGGCAGCGGAGATCTCAATTTTTTTTGGGAAAAAAAAGTGAAAAAAAAAAAAACGGTTGGATTCATCGAAAGTGGCTGGCTTCAGCCAAGCTTCGGCAGCCCTTTCCACGTTGTTCTGACCTCAAAAAGGGGAAATTGGATCAAAGGAAGTCTAAGCACCCAAGCAACTTTGGGATGGGATGGCTTGTTTGGAGGGATCATGGTGATGTCATATTTCAACGTCGCTGCCTATCATTGATAGTAATACAATGTAATACACACATGTGTTTTTTCCGTTTGACATAAGCATTCATGACCAGCAAGAGCTCATGAGCAGACAGAGAAAACATAGGAGAGAGCTACACAACTACAGTACATACTTAGATAGATGCCCAAATAAAAGTTATGGCCCAAAACATGTCCATCGAGCGGCCGACAACAACTATGCAGAAAACGATAAAGAAAGGTATGGAAATGATGAGCACGGACAACCCATTGGATCTAAGTTCAATAACCACCAGCAATGCATAATCCATATAATCCAGCATCTTTTTATATCTTTTCAGACTTTCACCCAGTCACACAGAAGGAGCGCTTGCTTTGCCAAGCATGGAGGAAAGCCCATCGCAACCAGAGTATCCACCATGGCGGCCGGCCGGTGTCGGCTGCACGGGTGCCCCTTTTTTTACCTAAAAACATACTGTCGACTCCTGCACCACATGTCGAATTCCTCATTCACACCTTTGGAAAGATAAGTTGGATTACCCAGGGTGCCATGTAAGAAATAAAACAAAACAACATTACATTTACCAAATGAGGGATTAACCAGCGGAAAAATCATGGAAATCATCTTGAGCAACTCTCAGGTCATTGCCGAAAGTTCCTACACCACTGGCCAGCTTTGGACTAAAACGGCATCCAGCCCTGGACTGGTTGCTGGTGCACCAAACCTACCCTGCACCTTCCAAAGAAACTCTCGATTTGGGATCAAAAATCAAACCAACTGTTTGAAAATAAGCCATGTAATTAATTCATTTGGAGATGTTGGAGAACATATTCTTTTATAAATACTGTCGCAAAACCTGTACAGGCATAGGTGTGCATCAAAGGTTGAAATGAGAGACGTGTCTGTGAACTCAGGCGTTATGGGAAAACAGTTGTACAACAATTGTCCCATCTGGAAGTCGAGTATCGTGAGTGGTGCCCCTATCTACGAGTTGTACCTCCAAAGCTATCAATGAAGGTTTGCAACTTGTCCTCATCGCAACGCACCTGAAAGCGGAACAAAGTCCATTTTCACATCGTCCATGCTCGCTTCACTTGCCCAGAGATTGACAATGCACTTGGAGGCCAGGAATTCCGCGAGTAAGTGCTCATCAAACCATAGTTGGAGGGGTCAATTACGTGATTTTTTCCCCAACTTATGTGGCTTAAATTCCCACGGTTTCCTTCGGTACCAGGTCCACTGGGCCTGGTTGGTCTGGAGCCATTGGGCTGCTGCAAACCTGAACCTGATCATGGGAACTGGGTACAGAACGACCACCAATGAAAATCTTAAAAGTGGGGAAAAAAAACATGGGGGAAAAAAAAGGTTCGATTGTGACCGATCAATGTGTTTTTAACTGGGGACCCCGAAAAAAAAAAGAATCGGCTCCCAAACTCGCCTGACGTTTGTTAACATTGGTGATTTTTGGGGTCTCCAAGGTCCGAAACATTCATACGTGCATAATCGTGCATAATCGTGCATATACAACTAGCCAAACAAATAAAAAAAATACCATCAGAAAAGAGTACAAACATCAACGAATTCTAAATAACCAAAACGGGCATGCACCTATTGAAATATGGGTTAAAATCCCGAGGACTGTGTGGGGTGAACCAAATCCCTGTATAGACCATAGACTCAGTGATAAACGGTTTGTAGATCTGAATCTACCCCGGTGTTTCCACAGTAGCATGTTTGAGAGAAGGATTATGCATGAGACGGGGGAAGGATGGGGAACCCGCAGCAATTCGCAGCAAACACTGGGTCGTACTTCACGAATTTACTGGCGCTTTGTGGTCACCTTGGATGTTTCAAATGAAGGGTTGATCTGATAAAAAAATCTGCATCACCTGCTACTTCCCACATGGCAATGACTAAGTTGCATCGGTGCCAAGATGGAGAAACACGGCAAAAACAACAAGTCTCCTGGATTCAACACATGTTCTTCCAGATTTAAGCTATTCAAAACATGATTCCTCGCCATGAAAGAAAATAACAAACTACATCCAGCACGGGTGTATGACACACAACCCCTCGGACCTCACACGGCAATTTGATGCTGAGTGCAGGCAACTCAAACCGAGGATTGGACCGAGGATGTTAAATTATCCATCAGCAGATGTGTAATTTGATTCGTTTTTTGTTTGGACCCATAGCATCCATGTCTGGGACACCCGACCAGTTCGCCCAGAGCATGTAAAGACGATGCCACGACCCGAGCATAGCGGTCTTGCCCTCAGTGAGAAATGCAACAGTTTCTTGGGAGGGACAAGAACTGAAACTGCCACTAATGATGGAAACAACAAAACTTTACCAATGGACTATGGTGCAATGGAAAACCCACACTTTCAGGCCCGTCGGGTACAGAAGGCCCCCGCAAAATATAATCATCAAGCATCTAGGGCCAGGGTTTCATGCGGTTTGAGATTTTTTTTTGGAATCGCAAAGATTGGACGTGAGCGGTAATGATTGGAATTGAAAATGTTTGCCTGACTGCTCCTTTTCGCCGTGAACGGCTCAAAAACTGGAAGACCATGAGCAAGCAGCAATGGCCACACATTGAAACTGCATGCAACCGGACAAAACTGATTTTTGTTTAATCTAACAACTGCCATCTCCAACACTCTCCGAACCATCGCCATCCGATCATCCTGCAGCTGCGGTGCGTTCCAACGCATTGTCTTTGTCAACTGAAGGCTGCTGAAGAATTCCGAGTTCGTCATGCAACGACCTGGGGGGCTGGCCCTACAGCTCAAAGTGTCTCCTTTGGTGCTGGTTCCCTCAAGCACGGGCGCAGCATGGCGCAGCTTCGTTACAACGGTGGCACAATTGCTTGAAAAATTGCAACATCAATTAATTCTGACAACGGTCAGAGCCCCGTCTCCGAGGCTGTATGGGCAGCGCCCTCCAAGTGAGGCGCCTTGGCGCTCTTCACGCCGTCACCCTCCGTGCCTTTAAGCTTGGACATCGTAACTACAGTAATGCTGCAAGCCAACCTGCTTGTCCTGACATCCATCGTTGACAGCAACGATATGCATCCGTATGCTAGGCCAGGACTTGTTGTTTGTAAGCGGTAGCCTCGGGAAACCAAGTCCTTGTATGAGGCAAGCGTGCCAGAGAAAGCAAACATTCTTCCCCTAGGACAGGAATGCGTTCTGATGAAAAGTGAGATGTAGTAATCTGCAAAAAAAAATATCAGGATTTGCTGCAAATATTGTTGGTGAGTTTTTACATCGCCATCCACCCACAGCACGATAGAGCACATATATTAAGGTAACTCCAGGAACACAGAACTGGGGACGACTGGTCCTCGGATGGGTTTTCATCATGGACCAGTTCTTGCTGTTTTCGGCAAATATCGTCGCTGCTAAAAAATCTGCAGCTTTCCTTGGATCAAAAAGCAACCAGATTTCTGAAACCCCGCCAGAATTTGTTCAACTTACCCTCTGGTAATTGAACATTGCTATGGAAAATCACCATGCTATTAATGGGTAAATCCACTATTTCGACTGGGCCATTTTCAATAGCTTTTTGTAAGTTTACCAGAGGGTAACTCCAAATCACCCCCAGCCACAAGCCCGGTTTCAGCATCACCCATCCTCCACCCAACCTCAAACAATCGATATGCACACATAAAAAATGTGCATGCAATACAAAAAATACATAACACACCCGCTTTCGCAATTATCTACAATGTCATCACTTTGCAATATCGTATGCGAAGGATGTTTATTACAGGTAAATGCTTGCACCCTGCGCTTTCTTTTCACCCTTCCAGGGTGCACTAGCTTTGCTAGCCAAATTCTACCCGTGCGATTGGTATACAGCTCATTCATCATTGATGGTTCTGAATGTCATGTGAACCGTAACATTATTTTTAATTAGCAAACATTATTTCCAAACAAAAGCCTTCTGCTCCAGATGTTTTGTCAAAAAGTGCCTGATTGATTGGATTAAAGCCCAATCAACACTTCCACCCATTGCTAAATTGCTTACTTTTCAAACTGCCCAAACATATCTGCAAATTCCCGCCCATTGCGCGGGCCGTTGTGAAATTCTGCTGGGAAGCCACCTGCACCTTCCACTGAACGGGCTGCGGGACTCTTATCATCGATTGCTGCAAGACAGCGATGCAGCTATTGGGTTCGATTTATGAGACTAATGGTCAAAATAAATCCAAATAAGTTAGTTTCAAATGTTAGATCGCAAAAATACTGGTTGGTTCAAACAAGATTTGCTCATCTGCAAGCCCCTTTTAAAACTTTTTGAGGTTGCCGACTGCTCGCTGTGCTTGAGATTGGACCGGAGAAGTTCCAAACATTCCCTCAAGGAATGTCGGAAGACCTGGGTCTCTTGAGAGTCGCGGCAGAAAAGCGCGGGCAGGGAAGTAGCATTAAAATTTTGAACCATGATGGGTGACGATGAAACAAAATTTATGTATAAAATTGTATAAATAACGTGCAGATAAAATAACAACGAATTTGAATGAGGGAAAACCAATCATAAACCTACGTACGTGATTTCGGATGGTAAAACATAGCGACATAGCACCCTATTTCGTGATTTGTGATGGTCAAGGCTGGATGGTTCCCTATCCCATGAAATACCGGTTGGTGGTGGGTATCCCCACAACGGGCCTTCAGCCTCAAAATATACCAGCTAATAGAATCCCCTACAATAACCCATCAACAGTGGTTTCTTTAATCGCTCCGGTCTAAAAGTCTTCAATGGCAGGGGCAACCCTCTTGCAACATTTAAAAAAAATATACTGTCATGGAATGGACTTGTCACCCCAGATGCCCATGGAGCTAAGCATAGCCCCTTGGACATGCTGGAAAATTCATGGTTTTTGACGCTTTCTGATGCTTAAACTTCCATTCCCATGTCCATTCAAACATATTCAAACCTCCAAATTGTGCTGCCCCATGAAATTCCCGTTCCACTCCCATGAATTTCCATGAAACCTCCATTTTGCTGCGATCCCGTGGTCCATTCCCATGGTTCCCATGGTTCCCATGGTTCCCATGGCCCCAGACGCCGCGACGCTTCTCCTCACTGAAGGCGGAGCGAAAGGCACAGCGCGCGGCTTGGGCCACCTAGGTCAAGATATGGCGGATGGGGATGCAACAACTCAACCAAGGGATATAACATATATAATATAACAAAAGGTGAAATCTATAATTTATATAATCATGTTAAATAAATATTAGTATGGGATAATGTGTATATATATATAATCCTGGCTAATATGTGGGATGTGAATAGTAATGGTCATAAAAGCACGTAATAGTAAAAGAACACTAATACTCATAATAATACCAATAAAAAATACTTAGCATGAAACATGGTAAAATTTAATCACAGGATACTATGGTGAAGATATATTGTGTGATGTATAATCATGTTAATAATAATAGTACAAATACATAATATAAACAATCATGACTCTAGTATATAACATAATCATGGGATATAAAAGTAATCATGATAATAGTATAATATGTATAATGGTATAATGCTAATAATAGCAATAATTGTAGTTGAATGCAGATGATAATATAGTGTACGCAATCAAAGGTGCCTTCTGGGAGCCTCGCAAGCAAGCAAGCAAACAAAAGCAAAAACCAGCAAAACCAAGGAAAAGTAAGGAAAAGTAAGGAAAAGCAAGCAAGCAAGCAATAGCAATAGCAAGAGCAAGAGCAATAGCAATAGCAATAGCAATAGCAAAGCAATAGCAAAGCAATAGCAAAGCAATAGCAAAGCAAAGCAATGCAATGCAATGCAAAAGCAAGCAAACAAAAGCAAACAAAAGCAAACAAAAGCAAACAAAAGCAAACAAAAGCAAACAAAAGCAAACAAAAGCAAGCAAAAGCAAACAAAAGCAAAAAAAACAAAAACAAAAAAAAACAAAAAAAAAGCAAACAAAAACAAACAAAAGCAAACAAAAGCAAACAAAAGCAAGAGCAAGCAAACAAAAGCAAGAGCAAGCAAACAAAAGCAAGAGCAAGCAAACAAAGGCAAGCAAGCAAACAAAAGCAAGAAAACAAAAGCAAGCAAGCAAAAACAAGCAAGCTAGCAAGAAAGCAAGCAAACAAAAGAAAAACAAGCAAACAAAAGCAAACAAAAGCAAACAAAAGCAAGCAAAAGCAAACAAAAGAAAGAGCAAGCGAACAAAAGCAAACAAGCAAACAAAAGCAAAAACCGGCAAAACCAAGCAAAAGTAAGGAAAAGCAAGCAAGCAAGCAAAAAAGCAAGCAAGCAAAAAAGCAATCAAGCAAAACCAAGCAAGCAAAACCAAGCAAGCAAGCAAAAGCAAGCAAGCAAAAGCAAGCAAGCAAAACCAAGCAAGCAAAACCAAGCAAGCAAAACCAAGCAAGCAAAACCAAGCAAGCAAGCAAAAGCAAGCAAGAGCAAAGCAATAGCAAAGCAAGAGCAAAGCAATAGCAAATCAAGAGCAAAGCAATAGCAAAGCAAAGCCGAAGCAATACAAAAGCAAGCAAGCAAGCAAGAAAAAAATAAAAGGATACTATGGTGAAGATATATTGTGTGATGCATAATCATGTTAATAATAATAGTACAAATACATAATATAAACAATCATGACTCTAGTATGTAACATAATCATGGGATATATAAGTGTAATCATGACAATAGTATAATAGACATGTATAATGGTGAAATGCTAATAATAGCAATAATGGTAGTTGAATGCAAATGAAAATATATGTATAATGATAATATAGTGTACGTAATCAATATCATTGCATCATGCAACATATACTATTGTCTATATTCGAAATATAAGCTACCAATGATGGACAATGATAAATCCTTCTACAAAATACCAACTTAATTATGATTTTCGCACTATAATGGGATTAGACTGTTATTTTTAACTGGGATTCTCCGTTTCTTAGGGTGGTCATGAGAATAAAGACTAATAGTACCGACAAAAAATATTGGTTGAATCCCTATGATTTTACCCATGGTGAGATTAATGGGCATATCCCTGTATTACTTGGTGATTTCCTATGGATTTTCCGAATGGGTTAAACGGTTAAACCAACCAAGAATGGATGGCAAGTTGGGATATGATTCTAATGATTCAATGTGGAATCTCATGGGCATTAAATTGTCAAGCCAGCCGTTTTGTGGATATAATATATATATAATGCACATATATTATATATATACCCTACAGAAAGTTCACAAAGACCAGCAACATCTATGAAAATCCAGCCTGAAAGTCGAACCTTTTCGAAACGGAAAACCATGGGTTGTGTACTCGATGTTAGTTTGCCACAGCATAATCCAAGGAGAAATAAAAAGAACAATGTCCAATATCATACTTGCCCAAGTGACACAAATGATTATTCACCCATTGTGGTTGGGGACATGTTGCGCATTTTGAAAGTTGAGTAGCAATCTTTTTAGGCGTTGTTGAAACTGACATGTATCATTTCTAGTGAGTGAGTATGTGTTGAAGTTTTTTTCTGGTGGCTGGTTGTATCCCGAAATTAATTACTGCAATATCATTGGGATTACCTGGTCCGTCTTGGATGAGCCACGCCTCCCATGATACAGGCTGATCTCCCCCAACCATTTCACCACGAGATGCAGACGCATCACACCTGACATGACCGTGTTTTAGGCATGATAGTATCCACCAATCAGCTTCTAACCACCACCAGCCCCCATCAGCCCACCTCCGTATGAGTATCCTCAGATCATGGGTAAGGTTGCCGCAGCACCGCTGCAGGCTGGTGGACATGGATCTGCTTACATTTGGTTGACACCTTTGTGACAGCTCTCCACCATTTGGTGCTAGGCCCAGAATGGTTTCGTTGGTTCTTCCCAGCTAAAATCCATGCTCACATCCGATCACGCCTGTGAATATGGCCATGTGATCTAGCCAACGTGGAGAATGCAATTCGTCATTCGTTTTCCACATCGGTCCAAATGCCCCCAGCATGCCCCAATCTGAGATGCCAGCGAACATTGCCTTGGCCACTGAGAGCTTGCGGCCAATGACTGCACGATTCACAGAAAATAATTTCTGACCACCAAAGTCCCCTATTGCCCTGTGTCAAGTTAACCCCGGATCAGTAAACATTGGTGAACATAGAACTAGTTCACCGCAGGGTAGGATGACCCGGCAGATAGCGCAGCCTCAAAGCTGTAAAACCCGCATGCCGCCCAATAAGACTTGCCGTCAATTGCGCTAATTCACCCATCATTTCACAAACCCAGATCCGCAGATGTCTCAAATATTCGTAGCTGAACATCCGATTTTCATGTGTTCATCCCTTCTTTAGCTGATTAAACATGATAAAACCCAACGTTTCATGGTCCAGTCCTAGTTTTTTTGAATAGAACAATTCTGTGGAAACCCGGATCAATCCACCTGTGTGCCCCATTTTTTGCATCCCAGGAGCACAGAGCCATGTTGGAAAGGCCTGAGACACACAATCCATCACAATCCCAGGAAATGCATAGGTCCAACTTGGGCGAAACCAAAACCGGCCTTGATTTTACTTGAAGTAGTGGAATTCAACAAGAATCCGTGCGTCTGGCAGGGGTGTCTTAGAATTTGACCCGGATCTTCCTAGGATGGCCATAGGGGGTAGTGGTGCAGCGTATACTCATCCACCAGCACTACCAACCTGTCGTACTGGCACCTGTACTGGGCTCAAAACATGGACTTGTCTAGTAACAACTAGTAACATAGACCATCCCGACATATCCCGACCATCCGCCTCAAAATAGCTTTGACTGAACATAGCAAGGGGACAACTTTGAAATCCAATGCAAAAAAAAAAACATTTTCCATATTAGAACGCATTTGTGGGGCGTACCCCATTTTCAAACACACACACACACAAATTGGGAAACACATCACTTTCAACTCACCCACCTGCAGTCCAAGAGGCGCTCCGCAGCTGTTGTTGGAAGTCACGCTGAAGTGAGTCAACCAGCACCTGCAAACACCTCGCAACTGGGAGACTTGCATGGAGATCCCCAAGATACCATGGGGTTCAATAATAAAATGGTCTAATGACTGGATGATTTGGGGGTACCCCCAATTTAAGAAACCTCCAAATGAAGGCTTTGTCTTGACGGATTCTTGTTGGGCATGGATCATGGAAGTGTGTGTGTTTCTTCACATGGAGAACCTTATTCCAAAAATACATGTTTTTGATTGTATATGTTCTATGTGTATCCATCCATCTATCCATTTTCCCATCTTTCCATCTATTAATCTATTCAACTATCCAACTATTTATCCAAATATCGAAAGATTATATCATAATATATTATTACACATGATTCTATATTGTAACATATTGGATATGATATATGCCTATCGTTTATATCCATCCATTGGTGCACCTACAGTATCCATCCTGGTTACCTGGTTCCATCTTGGGCCTTTGAAGACCCTCGCGCACGCGAGGCTCACTGTCCTATCGTTGGAGAAGTGCAGGTGAAGGAAGCGAAGGAGGCGAAGCAGCGAAGGATGGGATTGATACCCTCTGGATCCCTCTGGTCATTTTTCACCGTGTGCTATTGAAAATGGCCCATTGGCCCATTGGCCCATTGAGTAACCGTTGATTTACCTGTTAAAAATGCTGATGTTCCATAGCAAAGTGTGGTAACTCTGGGGAACTTTTTAAGGCATCCCAGCGCGGAGATGGCATTGTAGTGGCTGAATGGGGCTGACTTCTCGGTGCAATGGTGGCATGAGTTTCACACCAATAAGCCTCAAAATCTTGGGGATGCTGAAAAATATTGGGCAGCTCAAAGTTCTGTGTGTTGAAAAAAAATTAGACCAAAAGAAATCGTAGGTCCACAGATTTTAACTCAGGGCTCCTGTGGCCAAAGCCGCCTGTAGATCTGCAGGAACGGTGCCTCGAGGAATGGCTTTGGAAGGAGGCATTTACAGGGTCATGGCTTGAGCAGTCGGATATATGTGTCTAAGTAATTCTAAATATTCATGTCTGTATCCTTGATTTATACAATATAATAGAGAGATATGGACACTCTATACATATATATATATTATATAACCCATAGGATCCATGGTGCTGCTATATATGGTAACATTTACCGTCAATATACCCCCTTTATGTTAGCATATATACCATACATGGATCCTATGGGTAATATAATATTACATATGACATATGAACCCCCAGTTGGTTCGATTTTTTTGCATGCAAGAAACGTTCGAAATGGGTTGCTTGCCCAAAGTGACTGAATTCGGGATGATTTCTGCAAGACGGACAGTATTCTCTGTGATCCAAAAAACAACATATCAATACATAAAGATTCGTAACAACTCATCAGGAGCAGGGCTCTTTGGACGCAAATTCGCAGCATAAAGGGATCAAAAATTAATTTTGGGAAAAAAATGGTTGTGTCCGAAGAAAATGTTCGAGCTGTGAATACTGAAACGCAATGTGTTTTAAATTTGCAGTCTGTAGCCGTGTTTCTCGCTGTTGCTGACATGGATAGTTCATGTAGATTGTTGTGGGAACTTGTTGGAATCTCAGGGCATCAGCCCCCATCGGTTGCGAAGGTTTTGTGAACGCAAATTCAAGCAGCCTCGTGCTTGCTCTACTGACAGAGCTAGGCTTTGGGCGCAGCACAAAGATTCGAAATTGGAAAAACACTCGAACGAACATCTACTGTTTTGGACTTCATATTTCCTAATGTATTTCAATAGGTGTTCGAATAGCCATTGTAGGTAATTTTTGCTGACAAAAGCGGCTCCGGGTATATACATAATTACTGTATAAATATAAGAAAATAATCTATATAAGCATATGTAAAGGTATATCAATATGTAAATATATATATATATAATGGTACCCGGTACCCCAAATTGTTCATTTTTTTGTCGGTATGGTATTGCATGGGGGTACCATATACATATATAATAATATATGTATACAAATAGGATTATATATATATACATTTACTTCAAAGGTCCCCAGTCTGGAAGAGAATGATGCGAAGAAAAGTTGAACCTAATGTCAAGTTCGTATCGTTCAAGTTTCAAGCACTCTTGACCAAGTGTAGGTTTCTCTTCCAGGATTGATTTTGACTGCAAAGATGCAGGATTTCTTCACACAAATGTACTATCACTTGTTGCCTCTTGATTCAAGTGCGTAGAACTTTTCACTAAGTTGAGTAGGTATGTCGACTATGTGAAAAACACCTTGATCACTTACAGGATACAAAATTCCTTCTCTCTTTGAAAGATGCCGCATTCGTTCAAAGGCGTTGTGTTTCTCTCAAGGAGACATTTTTCATTTAAAGATGTATGATTGCAAAAAACAGTTTCCTCTCTACTTTCCACACCCAGCATGCAGTACTTCGTTCAAACAAGTTGAATATATACTCTTTCGAAAGCACAGTATGATTCTCAGGAAAGTCATGTAGCATGTTTTTCAAATTGCCAGGTTTCGTTTAAAGATGCAGGATTCCCTTGGAACCAGCAAGATTCCTTTTGTCTTTCAAATCTAAAACACTCTCGTGCAGAAGTGCAGCTTTCTCGTGCAGAATTGATTTTGAATTTGAAGATATGAACATAGAATTACCAGCCATAGATATTATTGGCAACAATTGTAATTCTGAACAACATAGCCATAGTATTGTGACATTTCTTTCAACACGTGTAGTCTTCTTTTTAGCTGTGCATTACCAGCCATAAGCCTCTATTTTTTTTTTGTCGAAAGGTACCAACCTCGAAAGGACCATCAAGGACAAAACCAGTGGACATTTGGGGGATTGTAGCCTAAATATGTATGTATATATATATATATATATATATATATGTGTCTGCTGATGTGTACAATTATCTACCTGTATATAGTATATGTGTACGTACAATTGTTTACCTGTATATAGTATATATATATATATCATATTTGTATATATATATATTAAATATATATCATATATATATATCATATATATATATGCTCACCCCCCTAGAAACCTCCCCGTGCAACAGCCTTTTGTATAGAGCTTTAGTGAGGTTGAGGCTTCCAGCAGAATGTGCCATTGGTTGCAATGTTTCATGCTTGAGTTGAGGTTCATGTTAGCCAGAATTTGAAGTATGTA
>Ga0126342_10008812_pt1 | contig 18074 bp, 15 predicted proteins | sample Cyp1metagenome_FD_92528 | JGI IMG/M metagenome (GOLD analysis project Ga0126342, IMG submission 92528) | Coral microbial communities from Lord Howe Island, Old Settlement Bay, Australia - Cyphastrea 1 metagenome | ecosystem: Host-associated > Invertebrates > Cnidaria > Coral ... | reverse complement strand
TTTCAGGATCCTAAAATGGAGGTACTGTACCATATAAGGCCATATTTTGTGGGGATATTCCCTTACATAGGCCTTACATAGGCCTTATATATGGTAGGTACCTCCAATTTAGGTTCCTAAAATAGCCATTGATCTTAGGTTTCCATTGCGGCTCTAAGCTGCACAAATCTTCCAAGACAGTGGACAAAACAAAAACGTTCACCTCCTTTGGAGCGTGGCCATGGCGCAAAACGCAACAGGCGACGACTCAGCACCGACTCACACTGTTGTCGTGAAGAACCTGGGTGACATTGATTCAATAGATACCACCAGGGAAACAACTAGCTTTGTTGATGTATATAGATATATATAAATACACGTTATAAAATTAAAAACATAAACCTACCACCAAATTCAGATGGAAAAAAAAACATATGTTTGGTGGTATTTGCAACGTTTTGGAAGGGTGCTTCATTGTGGTATCTTATTCAAGTGTGTCTACGTGTGTGTATATATATATATATATATGTATGAATTTATATGTATACTCATGATGTCTAGATACACATTGTGTCTCTTTATATAATATGGTTTAAAAATAGATAGCTTGATGAAACACGCCTACCACATTTAGAATATGTAAATGTATATTATACATTTAGATTGTGACTCTTTATATATATATATGATTATATATGTGCCAATATGTACATATATCTGTTCTATATATGTATACATACTGCGCATATCTCTGATATGCATAGCTGACACATCTCTGATATGTATGGCATATCTCTACGGCTTCGTGTATACAAATGGGGGTCCGCCATTTTCCGACGAACCCAGCGCCACATGGTCAAACTGTAGCCTGAAAAAATGACGTTTTAGGTACTGCATTAACCCATGACAAGCTCATAAATGTTAATGGATTTTGAAGCTGACATCGATGAAACTAGACATGGTCATTACAGTGGCCCCTTGAGAAAGATGCCGAACAGGTCCGATTTATCACTAGTTTTTAGAATCGGATTTTGCAATGTTTCACCAGAGCACTTTTTTTGTGAAATTCACAAGAATCGGATTTGACATGTTTCAATCTTTTTGAGGCTTACTATATACACCATAGTTATGAAAAATGGTGCATTTATAGATAGTTTACCTACCAAGAAAGGGTGATTTTCCATGCTCACCAGTAGCTATAAATGAGCAAAGGCTACTTGGGGGTGCAGTTTCACATGTAATTGAATCTACAACCATAGTTATAGGATGTTATAGGATATTATAGGGGCCCTTCCAACTTCAGCTTATTACCATGGTCCAAAGTCAGCAAAGTCAGCCCCAGCAAGGTGCCCAGTTCAAAGCACCGGTGCCCGTTCGACCAACGACCTACGCATCCTTGGCCGCCTGCTGCAAGACCTCTGGCTGCTGGAACATGTGCCTTAAAATATGATTTAAAGCAACACAGATTTGGCTTTCACCAAGCTTTGGAACCATTCAGCATTCAAAACCATACAAACCACCAACTGAATTCCTTATGAAATGATGGTTTTTGAATGGAAAAATGACATGATTTGACTTCACCAACGGCCATCCCAGGGTCGCCTGCAGGTTCTGCGAATCCAGTCCCGGCAGACCGTTGGCGCCGGGCACCACGTCTTGCGCCATGAAGAGCCGTGGATCTGATGCCTGTTCGGGCGATGCCGGGCGTGCCGAAGCCTGGAATTAGGGTAGATGTTAGATTAACTACATTGATATTAATCTATATGGAATAATATGGATATATAACATAGATTAATATGTAGACATATTTAATGATTATAGAGATAATTATAGACTATTATAGATGATATAGACATAGAATATATATAGATATGAAAAAAGATACTGTACATCTAGCATAAGCCTAACAGTTCACCTGAACTAAGCAACTTAACCCCGCGGCACCACCATTTTTGGGGGCTGCGACGAATTCGCAGGAGTCGCGATTCGTGTTGATCGTCACTGGGGTCTACCCACAACTAGGAAACTCTGGCAATGTCTGAGTGGAGATATGTTTGGTGGTTGTCTGAAAATCTCGGAATATCACAAATCCCTGGGTGAAGTATCAACTTTCCATCCATGTGACCATGTTCGATCAAAACCATTGTTGCTGTAACTGTCATGTTTGAATCAAAATCCAATAGTTGATCAAACTGCTAAAGTGATCACTTGAGGGTATAACTCAGGCAAACCTAGATCTATTCGGGGAGATTGCATTGCGCTTTCTTCTCAAGAATTGGAGGATTTCCAGCCACATGTTTCTCTTAATTAACTGAACCACCAAACCTGGAATGGCTGGGTCCTTAGTTACAGTACCGCAACAGTGGTTTGGATTTGCCAGTTGGGGTATCCACGAGTTCCAGGCATGCATACCTCAGCCAAGGAAATGTTTAATCTGGGACCTCTCTCTGAGAGGTCATTTGAGTGAAGAACAGAAATGTAGGATCGGTTTGTTTTGGTTGTGTGTGTGTCTATCTGTCTACCCATCTCTTTCTGCTTCTCTGCGCTAGTCTATGGGATTTTTCCGGTTTGAGGTTCACCGAAAATTCTATGGTGTTCTTCCTATTGGTTGTCTTCATGGAACTCACCCAATTTTCATGACGTTTCGCCATGGCCTTGGTCTTGGTCCTGCCAAGTTTTCCGGGAAGATTTCCACACTGAAATGACCGACTCACATCACGGTTTCCGTAGGATCGTTTGTCCCAAATATATAGTTTTATAATGTTTTATACCGTCTGGTTATTTAACATAGCCATGGAAAATCCCTTAATTATAAATGGAGGTTTTAATGGGAAAATCATCTATTTCTATGGGCCATTTTCCATGGCTATGTTAAATAACCAGAGGGTAATTGTTCATGGACATGTGGTTTAGCTAGATCAGAAAAATGCTGTTAATCGGGACGCATCACAAGACATCTGTGCAATTTCCATCTTATGTTTGGACAATGATTCGTTTCTCGTTAAAATGTTCCTCATCCTTTGCCCCCTAAATACGAAAGTTACGTGGAGACTTGCCACAAGCCTTGCACCCTGTATGCACGGTACATAGCTAGCAATTGGAAATCTCCATCTTTTTAATGGGAAAATCATCTATAAATGGATCTTAAATATATAATTGATCTGCACGACTTGAACATGAAGGTGTATATGCCGTGTTTTTTTTATGTATGCTGTATCATTGCATGTCTTATTCAAAACAGAGACTTTCAAAGTGCCAATTCCAAAAGTTGCCCAGACATCCAAAATCTGGACATGGGTCAACAAGGGGTCCCATTGAAGCCTTAGGAATTGCTATGTTAAGTACTTTGTGGGCGCCAATGCTTGTCACCATACTTTCATCCTTGGTAAGTAGATTGTAAGCGCAGTAGTAGACCAACCCTACTTGCCAGAGTTCTAAATGACCTATTTACTGGGAGGAACCACCAAGCCTTCATCTTTTGCTCGGATTAGTATTGTGACACGGCTTACAGGTAACTTCTATATGTAAAACGATAGAAAAATAAAATGAACTAAAAAAACAAAACCAAAACCAAAAAAAAGAAAACCCAATCCAAACATCAATTAGAAAAAAACACACAAACAAAAAAAAGCAAAACCCAATCCAAACCTAAATTTGAAAAAAAAAACAATCCAAACCTAAATTTGAAAAAAGAAAAAAAACACAAAAGGCAAACTAATTGTGTTCGCTCCTTTTTCGTTTTTTTCGCTCTTTTTTCACTTTTTTTTCTCGTTTTTTTTTGCTTTGTTTTCGTTTTTTTTTCGTTTTTTTGTTGTCGTGTTTTTTTTCGTTTTTTGCAACATGTTTTTTACATTTTCGAAGGTCCCGGTCATCAGGTCACCTGAGAAAGAAACAACACGAAAAAACAATCGGACTAATTAAAAAAAAACGGAAAAAAAAACAGCCAAAAAAAAAGCGAAACAAAGTGCGAAAAAATGCCGTAAAAAAAGCAACCGCATATAAATGTATAATCCGGTTTGTTTTTTGTTTGCTTTGTTTTTGCTTTTTCAAAATAGTTGTTTGGCTTTTTTTGCTTTTGGTTCCTTAGAAGTACGCTTAAGGCATCTCACAAGATTGGTATGTCTCCTCGTTTATGGTAAAGACACAATTTACTTACCTATAGCAACCACCAAGAAAATAGAAGCTACAATGCTACGCGAAGAGGCACAAAACACTACATAATTGCTGCTCAAATACTACTTATGTTCATGCTGGTGGGGTCAATTTGTCATCTAAATCAAATTAGTGCAATTCAATAGCTGACCATGAAAAATCAAGGTTCACTCAGCACCCAAATCGATCTGTCATGATCTGTCCATTGCTTCGATACTAAGGTTCCACACCCTCCGCAAACTGCTTCGGCGCTTCTGATTCCCGCCGAAGAGATTGGTCATCCACTGCCTGAATTTTGCAAGTGCAGGCGCCTTCCAGTCGAAAAATATGTGTAATAGATTGTAATAGATTGTAATAGGACTCATTTTTGAATGGACTTCAATATATTTTAGTTGGATTTAATGGAATGTGATGGGATTCAATTTCCGAAAACTTGAGTTTTTTCAGCATCAACCATTTGAATCCAATGGGATTTCAACAACAAAAACATAAGGGGTAAAAGCAGTTGGAGCCATCCAATGAGGACCCTGTTCAAAATTAGAAGTTATGTAACAGGTATGTGACCCAGCGAACATGCTGATACTGGGAGGTGCAGTTGGGTTTATTCATTGGTAATAACTATGGTAATCAGTATGGTAATGACTATGGCAATAACCTCCACAAGTTGGGACAACGGGATCTCACCCCTATGACGATGGTTTTCTATCCACTGTTTTTAAGTGAAACTGCCATCCCTAAATAACAATTTTAAATCCACTGGCTGGTTATTTAGGGATGGCAGTGGATAGAAAACTGCCAATCATCCCTTGTTATTTAGTTGGGATGGTTGCCATCCACAGTTTTTTAGTTGGGATAATTTCATCCCACTGGCTGGTTGCTGGCTTTAACTTCAACCTCTGCCATGGAGTGACATCCTGAACCGAGCTGTGCAGTGCAGATGGATACACTGCATGAACTACACAATCGATTCTATGTACCCTCTGGTAAACTAACATAACTATGGAAAATCACCATGTTTAATGGGTAAATCCACTATAAATGGCAATTTTCAATAGCTATGTTAGAGAACCATAGGGTATATCAATTCACTTTGATATTTTAGATCTGATTTTGCCAATGCTAATTCCATCTAAAACATATTTATATTGTGTGAAATTACATGATGTATATATCTATGCCAGTTTACACATATAAAGACATCCTAAATATAGGTTTGTGTGAGGATAGGGTATCCCAAAATCTAGTGGTTTATCATCATTAACCCATTCAAATTGCCATGTTTTGGGATGTACACCCGATTTTCAGGCACCCCCGAAGATCGTAATAGTTTAATTAACCATCAGTCCTATCAATCCAGATTAAATCCACATTAAATCCTCACAATATACCATATATTATTGGCTGGTTAATCCGGATTCAATGGCAACGGCGGATTTACAGAAAGTTACTCCATTTTCAGGCCCAAATCATATCTGTGGGTTATATGTTTCCATTAGATCTCCATGAAACCACCATATTTCCATGTCATCAACCGAAACAAATCCATAAAAATTACAATGTTTATTACAATTGTAATAATCATTTATTACAATGATTGGAATCCATAAAATTGTAAATAAATAAACATAGATCATTACAATTCCATAAAAAGATCAAGCATCAATCCTCAACCCATAAAGTCAAAATGGCCTTCCGGGCTCGTCTTGGTTGTCGTCATCACCTGACACAGGCAGATCATGTATATATATATAAATATAATGAAGCCATAAAGTAGATCAATATTAGCAAGTGAATATACACAATGACACTATGTATACATAACATGTGGGTATGTATATATGATACATTATATATGATAAATAAATAAATATATATATATATTATTACATATTATATGTAGTTATCTATATAACTATGTACATATGTTCACCAGTGTAGGTCTCAACATAGACAAATCACCAATAAGAACAACAATAGGAGGTGTTGTCTTCAAAGAGCACATACATTTCTTAGTATCAGTAGGTAAACAAGAAATAACAATAAATGTTAGTATTACAGTATGGGTCAAAACCAGGAAGACATCAGCATCTATGTATACAATTATGTATATATATATATATGTATATATATATGTATATATATATAATTATATATACAACATATTCCAGCATGTATGTATATCATATATATATATATATATATTATATACGTGAATATCATGTAACATGTATATCATTGGGATATCAGCCATCTAAGTCGGGATAGCAACCAACCACAACCGGTTTTTCTTTGTTGCGTGGGCAATGCTGTATACAATGATATCCATGTACCATGTATAAATATATATATATACATATGCATATACATAGACAACTATGCCACACAAATGCCAGAATGGAAAGTCCATCTGGAGTGGAAAATTACTAACACGTTCTCCATGTAGCATGAAAGCTCTCCAACCGAAAAGGGTGTTGTCCAAACCCGGACACCCAGGTGAACACTAACATGTTTCCTAAAAAGAATGGATAGGGTTTTTATGTGTTTATCCCCTGCAGTTCAAACAGAAAACCATCGGTTTTGACACTTTCATGTCATTTGGAAACTCTGACGGTAGCTCCAACTGAGTCCCCATTGACCCTTTCCTCTGGGAGTGCCTGGATATTGCCAAAGATCAGAAGCGACAACGTACGCATTCATGTTGGCCACGTAGTCCTCTCAGTCGACAAATTACTGATTTCTTCGGGAGACGAGCAACATAGTTACAAGCAACTCCAGAAATTCAATTAAGTAGAAAATCACCCAGATAAATGAATCACCCACCCGCCCAGCAACAACCTGGAAAACAACTGCCCATTTTGGACAACATTCCCCATGAAAAAAGATGATGTTCCCATGAAAATCCACCAGTTTGGAGATGATTTCCCCCGTAAAATCCCACAAACATCACCATGTTGGTGGCCGAAATGTTAAAATCCCTGCTGTTTTTCCAAGAAATATGGAGCTACACGGAGAAAACCCATAGTCCTCTGCGAAGATCTTGGCCATCTGCTGAGTTTCAGGGCTCTTACAGACGATGTCACAGAAACTGGACTGTTCCACCATGACCTGCACCCCGGTCGGCCAAGAGGTCAGTAGATGGTGTCATCCTGGAGATGCCGAATATGTTCTGATGTTTTAAACATATTCACTTACATTTAGTGAGGATTTAGTGAGAAATTGCCATATTCTATCCAATTACTCCAGGATGATACATAAATTATCATAAATTTAGAATTTTAGTATTTATTAATCATGTGCACGACTGTAAATACTGTTCTAACGTTCACTTTATAAGGTTCAAACCATCCAGGCTTTGTATTTCTTTCTCATGGGAAAACAATGGGTTGTTTGTAGAATATTATTAATCATTGTGATTATTGCAAACAGCATTATTCATTATAATATATTCAAATACAATACGTATACAGTATATATATATATATGGGTAAATATATATATATATGGGTAAATTACAATATTTCACTAACCTCAACTAAGGCCATTTGGGGATGATTCCCCTTAACCATGATTTCCAGTGAGGTCGCAGTGAGGTCGTTATAATTTACCCAGATATATATACCTATATACATATATATATATATATATTAATATATATGTATATAATTATGTATATATATATATATATATCGATCAGATCAACTGGTTTTGGTGACATATTTTCGCATGATCCTTTTTTGAATCCTTTCTTACCAAAACGGTCAGCTTCGAGCGACCAAGACGGTGAGGTCTTGAGTGAGCAGATCTCCACAGAAGGTCCAGGGCGTCCACAAAGTCCTTGGAAAATGTGCGTGTGTGTGTTTTTTTCCAAGGGAAACTGTGACTTCAAAGAGAAGAAATACAGATTTAGATTGACCCTATGATTTTTAACCATTTTTTAATGGGATTTGACCAGCCAATGTAGGGAATCTGATGCAATCGGACAAGCAACGTGATGTGATGTGATAATTAATCATTATTAATCAATGTGTCTAAGCTTCGGAAACTCTTGGTAGCTCTTTGGTTCCCTTTTTTTGTGAGGGAATATTGGCTATGGAATGCTATGGACGCATCCGTAGCTCCCAAATGCTGGTGAGCACCGGAGTTTACGAGGGGAAGCAGTGGTAACCAGTGTTTCTTTGAAACTAAGATGGCAGAAGGCCCCCCCAACTCAAAGGTTTGTGGGTTTATCCCAGAAAATGTACAGCATCGGCTTAAAAAGGGTGGATGCTCTTCGCATAATCGAACAACTAACCATTGGCCAAGCATCACTGCTGGATGTTTTCCCCATGCTTGTAGCTCAAAACCGACATGTAGCTTGGTTTCCTACTACTTACTACTCAACCAAAATCTCCACCGCTGAGCTTAGTTCCCATCCCAGCTATGCATGTCAGGCAACATCTCGGAAATCCAGGTGTCAATGTCTGCCACCGTCTTCCTCAGACAAGGCTGCGGCTCGGGAATTGAGAGGGCATGACTGGGGAATTTGGCTTGTCTCAACGTGGGGGATGCCAATGGCCATGCACATAGAAAATGAGGACGGTGTCACAAGGACCTTCAAGGAGGCTTGGATGTATTCTGATTGCTCTATGCTGACCAATGCTTTTGTGATTGTGTCTGTGTGTTCATCATCTGAAATTGGGCATTTGTTACGCCATTTTCACACAAACCATACGTTTTACACACAAATTGGGATACATTGCGCCGCATGAATCATGGGGAATATCATCCACTTAGATGGGGCATCCAACCATGGAAATATCCCCCATTTTCAGTCACACCCAGAAGATCATATTGTTGATCCCATGGAAATATCATGAAATATCCACCAAAAATTAGAGTTTCATTTAGATCCCAATCAATCGCATTAAATTTCTATTCAATTCAAATCACCTTACAGCCGTTGCCAGAATTATAGAACAGAATGAGAAGTACAAAAGTACATTAAAATACCGTACTTTCGTACTCCTCCGGATCCCGATTCCGCGCGGATTCGGATCCTGTTCCATAACTAATGTTTGGCTGTTCTACAATTAATTTGTGCTCGTCAGCTTCCCATTGAAACCACCAGCAACATGCAGATTGGATGGGTCTTGGAGGTTACTTGCATATATGTGCATCATTTTATGATATCTTATGTATCTTTCTGGGACCCCGGAAGAATGTACATAGAAACTAGAATTATAGAACGGAATAACTGCAAATTTAACCATAGAACACGTAATTATAGAACAGAATTGGTAAATGTGTGACATACGGGGGAAAACACAATTATAGAACACAAACAAGAATGATAGAACGACAAAAAAGTTAGGAGTAAGTTGAGAGTAAGGTTTTTTTTCCAACCTTCTGAGGAAAACGGAATGATAGAACAGCAGGGCACGGTAAACAACCGTACTTTCGTACTCCTCAACTTCCGTTCTATGTGGCAACGACCATAAATCCCATAGCCCAAATCATCCAGCGGTTAGACCATGACTTGGTAAACCCACGGTGACGACTGCGGATCCCCCATTTTAAGAACCCGCCGAGTGGAGAAAATGAGGCTTTATGTAAGCATGTTTAATAATTTTTAACCGGGTAGAGCCTATTTTCAACCAAACCCATACCTTGAGTTGGAGTCGATTGACTCATATCTATCAAATGATATATAACACTTCTCACCAGGCACTTGGAACCGTCTGGATGCAGTTTTCTTCAGCCATGGTGACACGTTCCCTACAACGGACATCATTTCGGGGTAAATCTCCCATTTTACACAGCCAAATATCATATGAGCTGTGTAGCCTATGAAATTCTGTACATTGGCTGGTGAATCCCATTTACATCCCGTGGTTAATCCATGTTAATCCTTGTCGAATTCCCAGTGGCCCTCGATTTTGCAGGTAGAGCAAAGCTCCTGAGGTGGCCAAGAAGACGTGTTCCGCCACGTTACCAGCGTAGAACCTCGCTGTGTGTGTCATCCATTTTTGGAGTTTCCTAAGTCATGGGGGTACCCCTAAATGATCTACAGTAAGATTATCCAAGTCGTCACTATTTCCTATGACTTAAGGTATTGAAATCATTTGAAATCCATCACTTGGGGATCCTCTATTTTAAGGAACCCCGAGAAGTGAGAAGTGACGGCGCCGCTCATCATGATCCGCCCACTTTTTCTGATTCTCCCGCGGGAATCATTTGGTGATGATCCAGCATGAGATTTTCTTGGAATACCCCAATATCACAGCTGCTTCGGATGGCCCAATAATGGCTTAATAATGGGTTAATAAATGTTAATAATGGGATGAACCCATCATTATGAAAACCGCAATCAATTTCGGACATCAAAAGCAACTAGAATTCATATTCCCCTTGAAATCGCAAATAAATCACTAGTATTCTCCAATACTGCTTAAATTCGACCCATCCACCAGTTGGTTTACCAAGGCACACCACCTCGCTGGTCGCCAGGAAAGTCTGGGTCACTGCATTGGCCGCGATTTCATGCGCAACTTCTCGATGCTGCAAGTTATCACCTTGGTCGGGTCGGGGCTCAGCTGATCTTTTTCGGGCTGTGGGTATGAAATGGTGTTCAAGACATTGAATCCACTGAGTGACAGGTTTTTGGTCATTCTTTAGCCACTTGGGGAATCGATTCATAAAACCGCTTCAAGCACCAAAAACCGGTGCTAGGTTCACTTCCGTAACGTAGCAATGATCAGTTCATTTCTCCAGTGCATGGTGGTCATTTTGATGGTAAGCCAGTGATCAAGCACTGTTCATCTTGGGGCTTAGGGATGCACATCTGGGTCCAACCATCCGAGGCACCGCCAAGTTTACTTGAAGGATCACGCTACGTTTTTTTGCAGATGTTTAGTAACAAGACTTCCCAATTTAGAGTCATTTATAAAGTTGATTATATGAACGAATCTAGGACTTACGATCTCCTGGGTTAAAGACCAGTTACAGTACGAATTACTCTCGGGTAATCTTTAACATAGCTATTGTTTCTCGAATTTCCCTATTTTAACCTAGCTATCAGAATGGGCTACCCGGCTACCCAACTAGCATTTTGCGTATAGTAGACCACTATATAGCTATTGGACAGAATCAACAATACACAAGTAAGAAAAGTTTGAACAGGAGGCCACTAACATGGCTATCATTTTACAGCACTCAAGGTCTCCAAGATAGCAGGAAACCCACTCACCTGGCTATGATGTTCTTCTCCATCGCACGCTGCTATCATAGATTTACCAAAAAAAATCAAAAAAACATGCTGCTAACATAGCTATCCGTTTTGTTCCTGGATATTCCCATTTTACACCATAGCAACGTGGCGTGGCAACGTGGGATCATCCTCTAAGTCCCTTTTCTTTTGAACCGTCTGCCGCCGCCCTGAAAAGCCCCTGGTGTTTTCCCATCGTGGTCGAGACCAGGTCACGATTTGGGAGACGTGTATCCCCTTGAAGAAAAGAGGATACCATCAACAACCCATTTTCCTCTTACAAAATCGAACACAAATGGGGGGGGCATTTGGTGGAAATGCCAAAGCATATCCCATGCACATGTCTTACTGTAGATGCACCACAAAAAAAAACACCTTGTTGACCTCCCAAATCCACGTTTGCTCAACCAGTATATGGTGAGTCTTCAGTTGGTGTTTGATTTCAAACCCATTCTGCGTTACATGTAAGTGACCAAGTTATTTGGAATAAACATGGGCAATTATTTGATAACGTGGATTTTCCAATAATAAATCCAACAATATCAGTTTTGGAAAAGGATCGTCATTCCAAACAGAATGGAATTATATAAGTTGGTCGTTCTTTAATTGTTCAACCAACAACACACCGAATGATCAACCAAAAATTCCAGAATCAGTATTATTGGGGATGTCTCATCAATGTTTTTTTTGGTTGTTGGTGCTTACTCAATGTTAATCAATTTTTGTTCGTTCTTCAAAGTTCTCAGTGTTTCCGTCATGTTGTTTTTCTTCAATGTTTGGTGTGTTGTTTTCTCAACTTTGCTGCTATTTTCCCACTTGTCATTCATGTGTTGTTTCTTCCATTTTCCATGGTTTTTACCAGGTGTTCCATCATTTTCCATGCATTTTCCTCCATTTTCCCATGGGTTTTCACCCCCCACTCCGTTGCTTCTCCTCCCAAAACAGCGGCTCAGGGTCATCCCAGTCACCGGCCAACAAGGCATCCGCCACGAAGACCAAGAAGCTCAAGGATCGCTGGTACCTGCGATGTTTGTGTTTTTAAACTATAGTTATACAGCATTTTGGTGGTTTCAATCCCTCTGAAAAATATTAGTCAATGGGAAGGATTATCCCACATATTATGGAAAAACAAAAAATGTTCCAAACCACCAACCAGACAGTTATGCCATTAGTAAACTATTGTTAATGGCTAAATTGTGCTAGTGGATAAAAAACTATCCGGCTAATGGTATTACTATAGATAAACTATGTGTTGTGTTATACAGTTTTCTAGTAATACCATTAGCCAAATGGTAATATATGGGACCATGGAAGCCATGGCCCATAGATGTGAAAAACTTGATAATTTACCTATTAAAAATGGGTGATTCTCCAGTTCGCTACGTTAAATAACGAGATGGTATAGTATATGTTCACTGCTATAGTTATGTTACTATTGTGTTATATCTATAGTTTCTATAGTTTATAACAACTGCTGTTACTGTATTATGTTACTGTATTATGTTACTGTATTATGTTACTGTATTATGTTACTGTATTATAATACTTACATAAACACTTATGTTATACATGTTGTATGTGTTGTTATATAGTTATGTTCTATAATGATATGTTGTTATATAATTTTATAGTTATATATATATATATAAATATAACTATATTGTTATACAGCTATATAATTATGTGGTTTTGTGTGTGATTGTATAGCTATACTACAGTTGTATCCCCAAAAAAACTATGAATACTATAGTTATAGTTGGGTGTTTGGTGGATATCCATGAATCTACAAGCATGAAAAATACCCATGAATGGTATGAAATGAATAATGCCATGTGAATATTATAGTTATATGCAGCTATCATGAAAACTGTTACTAGCTGTAATTCCAAATACCAGGTGTTATACATAATTGTTATTAATGACCTAGTGACCTAGTCAGAAAAGCTAACATTGTACGGCACTGAAACTGTAATTAAGACTCCTATATAATATTAGGTCATTCAAAACTGCATTCGTGATATGTCTTAATTGTTCAATAGTTTGATTGTTTTTTGAAGGGTTCATAATTTGGATCTGAATGAGGATAGAATGGATTTCTGATTAGCTTAGTAATGACATGTAATGACTATTATATAATAGTGCAATAATAGTATTACTCACTTCTGACAACTATTCTATTTATGGCGCAACCGCCTGCACTTCATTTGGCTTTTGGACTCTCGGGGAAGAAATAACATGGACATGGTTTAGACTGATACTTAAATGGATCCAGCAGTATACCTTCGATTTGCATTTGAAATTTTAGTGTGCGTATTAAGGGCTTAAGTACTTCGTTTCGGAAGTATTTGGATAAATTTTGATGTATAGGAATATATCTGGCGAACCTGCAAGCATTTTGTTGCTATATCCAGTGTAGGGTTTCCTTTTAGCGATATTTCATGTTATTGGGCATGTTGGCCAATATCTATGAAGCATTCTTGGGATGAGATTCTATACATGACATCTCCCACCTATGCTGCATTAAATATGGATTATATATGAGGTGTCAATTAGCATTACAGCCACACCGACCACTAGTCTCATTCAAGGTATTATGGTACCACATACCACACCATACTCTACCCTACCCTACCATACCCCACCTTTGGTGAAAAAACATGGAAATCGATTTCAGGCTTTCTGCCACCTTAAATGTTGGGTTGTTTTTGTGAGGTTGCCTGCAACACAGTGCTAGAATGATTTATGGTGAAATTGTGATGAGCTCTATTTCACCCATGATATCTCATGTGATGATCCGAATACAGATATACATGGAAACATAACCGAAGTCATATCATGTAAGTCATGTAAGGGTAAAATTACATATATTGTCTGTATAATATATATATATACACATGTTAGATAATAAACAGCTATATATATATAAATACAACATATACGTATACAGGATGATATACATGCTACTACCTGTCTATATGCACCAAGAGGTAAGGATGAACGGCATCCTCACATTTCTAGATATTCCAAGGTGACAAGACCTGATCAAAATCTGGTCACTTTCACTTTGGCTTACCGAATGGCTGTCCGAAACCGTTGAAGAATGCGATCGGGCCCAAAAATCGTGGCCTTTTGCTGAAAAGAAACAAAAAAACAGCAGCGACAAAGGCCTGGCCCGCGAAGTTTGTGATTTCCTTTCTTTTGGCCTCTGAGTTACTTTGTTTTGCAAAGGTTGAACGTTGGAAAATGAATCACGGATTCAATGGCTATACTGGCTATACCATGAAAACTGTTGTTTGTAAAAAGAAAACAAAATCCCAGGAAATCACCATTAAACATCATTAAACCATATTCAACCATCTTAAACCACCACATTTCCCCAGCATTTTCCCAGCAACCTCCCAACGCTGCGAATGCGCCTTGCAAATTGCAATTCTCCTTGCAGGTTCTTGGACAGCAAGCTGAGCAAAGGCACCTTCAGGAGCCGATCCTTCGGGGCTATGGTGGGTATAGATGGCTAATTTTCTTCGATGATTTCGCTACAGAGTGAGTTGAAGAATTTCGCTGTGTTTTGCATGGGAAGGAGTTTTCTAATTGAAGACTTGGGATGATCAGAATTTAGTCTCTTGTGACCCATATTACTGGAGGGTAATGGTATTCAATGTTACCCTCTGGTAACCAGACATGGCTAGTTGGAAACTCCACCATTTAGTTCGATGATTGTCCCATCTAAATGCTGATTCATAGTGGATATTTTAGCTTGCCATGTTTGAGTACCAAAGGCTATATCACCAACACTAGTTGAGATAATGGGGGCTTAGTGGTATCTAATGGTATTTAACTTAATGGCATTTAATCGGAATAATTATATAATGGAATTTGCAGGGGTCTATCCAACACTGACATTTAATGAGAATCGATCGGATCAAAAACCAGCAACACATGGTTCACTATGGGGAGAAAACATGGTATACTCCGTGAAAAACATGGCTATATGATGGTATATGAACCTGAATCCCATCCTATTCCCTAGGGATTTTACGGATTTTTCTGACCGTCCCAAAAGAAACAGGTCTACGGCATGGAGGATCAAAGTTATGACCATGGCACATATGTGTTATGATCAAAACATGGTATATGGCGAGTATGGTTTTCTATCATCATTGGGAAAACCATCCCCGGGTGGGAAAACATGGCCCATGGTTTGAAATCTGGAAAACAAACCTCGCTGGAAAATCAACCATTTAGTTCGGCAATTTTCAGCAGTTTTCCAGTCAGAAATCCCGAGCGCGGACATGTGGCAGTTTCGGGGTTGATGACACCAGAGGGTATCCAAGCTTTCTGTTGCTATTTCCATCAATATAAAATAGATATCAAATCTCATTAACCCCAATCAGTTATTAGCCACTATCATTGATTGGTATTCCATGATTTTTCCAATTCCAATGCAATTCATTGCTCTCAATTATTAACCACTATCAATATTCATCAACCATTCATCCAGCAAATCATAGTCCCCAGTATCCTTCTTATAATCCTTACATTCCTTGTGTTTGATTGCAAATATCCCATTACAACCCCTACTTAATAAACAATTATAACCCATATGCTGTTCAGGACCCTGATAATCCCCATAATAGTCATTGTCAATATATCCTATCATTATATAGGATCATAATCCCTATCCCTATCCCTCTTGTAATATTCTTATAATCCCCTATATCCCAATTTAAGCATCATTGCATCACGGGGTATCCTTCTAATCCTATCCAAAAATATCCAAGAATTATATCCCGTTATTTGATATCCCATATAATATATTATCATATCCCTATGTCCCTGCTGGGTCGCCCTTTGGGGATTCTTCATCTACCTGAGATCCGTCGCACCTGCGTCTCCGAGATCACTTCCCTCTGCAAGGTATAACTGTGCTGCAGGAAGTTCTTCACACGCTGCGACAGGCTCCCAGGGATCCTGAAAAGATCTGAAAAGACACCGAGAAGTGAACCACAACAGGATGTTAAGGGAATGTGAAGGGGATGTTAAGGAGGTCTTAAGGGAAACATCTGCGTGGAAACCTATTTTTGGTCATCCAACTAAGTTTATGGATGATGTTAAATGAATTTACCGTTCAAGTGTTTCTGATTGTGGTTTTTTTTTGCGGAATGGTCCCTCCAAGGAATTCTGGGATGATTGGATTGCTACCGGAAATGTGTACCGGAAAGGTTTCACTTGGGGATGACCCAAGTGGAGATGGGACACAGGATGACACAGGTTCTCTGCAGTTGAACCAGCGCCAGTTACAGATTCAACATTCTGACATTTATGGGTATTCCGGACTTGGATTTTCTGCAGGGGTTGCGAATGGGTAGAACCATGGCTACTACATGAACATACAGGAGTATGCCAGGGAAAGTATTTGGTACATCCAGCAATTGAGGGGGTGTTCCTAATTCGTTCTCCATTGCGGCCCGGCCTTGTTCTCCAAATTTGTTTTGCTAGCTAAATGCTTTGCATGCAATGCCTACCTTGTTCTCAGAATGTTCCTACCTCGTTTTGCAACCCAAATATGGTGTTTTCGACAAACTGCGGCACACCCCTTCACATCACCAAATAAAAGCGGTAACTGGTTCATCACCATGAGCTGGAAATAAGAACGTAACTTCTGCTAATCGAAGGTAGTTTCGAAGTCAAACTTCCGACTTATGGACAGAAGAGTCAGAAGAAAGACAGACAGCAGAGAAGAAGTCGAAGAGAAAGAGTCAGGAGAAAGAAGATCAAAGTGAGCGAAAAGGTAGAAAAGCAGCGACACACTCTGTTTTTCCAATGTTTTGAAGCTCCTGAGGGTCGAAAAGTGAGTTCGCTAAAGCGGCAGGTGTGGAGGCATCTGGTCGGATGAGAGATCAAAAAATTGAACGCCGTTGTGGCACGAAGCACATTTCCAAGTCAAAATGCTACAAACACCAGATGTTTTCGACCACTTTTGGACATTGAAGCGTCGCTTTATGTGGCAAGCCCAATGGATTCTGCATCTTGCCAAAAGTGAGAAAAACGTGAAGGTTTCGTGACACTTGCAAAAACGATGGCAGATGTGGGACGTTTCAACAGGATCTCCAAAGAGAATTTTGTGCGGCAGGCGCAATACAAGAGACATCTTCATGAAACATGTTAGTAAGGGGGCTGATTTGCTGAGAGGGCAGCATTTTGGAGCATCAGATCTTCAAGTTTGCTAAGATGGCTTTGCGTGACAGGTGCAGCACTTCGTATGACCTGGCCTCACTTTCTCGTGGCAGGCGTGGCACGAAGCCGTCAGCTCTGCACTCAACTTTTCATTTTTGAACGAAATCTCGTAGAATTGCTGTGTTTTTGATGCTGTCGAATTAGACTTACTGAGGAAGTCTGAACAGATTTGTTTCACCGTTTTGGATGTTGCCAACTTTTATTCTTTGAGGAAGTCTCGCAGAATTCCTTCCTTTCAGACAGACAGACAGACAGACAGATAGATAGACAGATAGATAGACAGAGAGAGAGAGAGAGATAGATAGAGAGATAGATAGATAGAGAGATAGATAGCTAGATAGATAGATAGATAGGTAGATAGATAGAGAGATAGAGAGATAGAGAGATAGAGAGATAGAGAGATAGAGAGATAGAGAGATAGAGAGATAGAGAGATAGAGAGATAGAGAGATAGAGAGATAGAG
>Ga0126342_10008811_pt1 | contig 18075 bp, 15 predicted proteins | sample Cyp1metagenome_FD_92528 | JGI IMG/M metagenome (GOLD analysis project Ga0126342, IMG submission 92528) | Coral microbial communities from Lord Howe Island, Old Settlement Bay, Australia - Cyphastrea 1 metagenome | ecosystem: Host-associated > Invertebrates > Cnidaria > Coral ... | reverse complement strand
CAAGCACCTTTCAATCCAGCAGTGGCTTCGCTCTGCCATCCCTGATTCACAACAACCAACCTCTCCTATAGGTTTCTTATTTTTGAAACTTCCGCCACCGCCTTGTGCGGTACTACTGGTAGGGGTGCATACCCAGCCCAAACTTACTGTGTTGTTCTTTATTTTTCATCAGAGTATCAAAGATGTGTAATGTGGATGTGTGCCAAGTATGCCATTAGTTTAGCCGTGAAATCAAATCACGCAGTGATTCATTTGACATCCTTGTCAGTTTGTCCAAGCGCTGACTTCATAAATCTGGTGAACTTTGAGTATTGCCGGTGTTGCTCAAAATAATCATATTATGAACCACCTGAAATGACAAATGGATGGTTCATCGTTGTCCAATCAAAATGTCAATAATTTGGTGTACCGTATCCCTCATTTTCAGACCAAACCGTGACCAAACCCATATTTCTGTGCCAATATCCCGCAAAAAAACAACTTGTTACCAGGGATTGGTTGAAAGTCACAGTGGCAGGGGTTCACCCCTATTTTTGGGTGTAACAGCTGGCTAGTGACAATGTTTGTTGGTTGCATCTCCCAATTTTGATGCGTTTCCAATCATTTAAGAGCCCAGAAATCATGAAAGATCATGAAAGAGCAGCCTAGCGATTCACCAGCGATACACCACGACTTTTTGTAGATCGGCTCTCCATTGCTTCCCTAGGCGCCTCAAGGATGCCCTGCCACGGTCTGTGTGGTGGATGATGCAACGTCCTGGACGATTCCCAGGATGATAGAACTGGGGAAATCTGACTACTGTATATATATATGTATATTATAAATATAATATATATATATATATATAAATATAATATATATATATATATACATATTATATATATATATATGTTTGAAGGAATACAAAAGAGTCCAAATTACCGTGACGGAACTAAGTTATAAGACTCCCAGCAGGTTGAACGTCAGAGTCATCAGATGTCATGGGTGTACACTCTGGAAATCAAACCTGGCAATGGAAGGAGAACAAACTGTGCACGATTTTCGTGTGAGATATCAGGACTTCGACTGCCCCAGGTATTTTAACAGCTTTATTTCGGTGCAGTGTATACTGTAGGTTTGTGATTTTTGACAATCGTGTCATGATGTTGCTGCAACAGATGATAATGCTGATGATTCTGATGATAACCTTGTTATTGTTCAACAAATGTATGGAGCTATCGGACGTGCTGGTCACATCCAGAGATAGACCAGACAAAGTCTAGCCTCTGAGTGCCCTTGCTATGCAGGAACAAGTACCGCCTCGTGAACGATGATCACGAGGAGGAAGAGCTGAAGGTTGAGGTCACCGAATCAGAAAGGGAAGTTGGGGGTTGGAGGTTTGCTGCGCCAAGAAGTTCGGAAAATCTTCTAAAATTGGTGAAACATCCGGAAACCAACGGAATTTTACTCTTTAGACTCTTTACTTCGTATTCTTCGGGCGCTCAAAAATTGTGCCGTCACAGCCCACCAAATTGGCATGGTGGGGTAGACTACCGTCCGATTATGTCCGATTCAAAAGAGTCGAACCACTCCCATAAAGATTGTGAAATGCCTCAAGCATCCTCAAGCCTACTTCTAAGGAATAGTTTTTTTTTTTTAAGCGAAAACCAATGCCAAAAAAAGCAAACCACTTTTTGAAAAAAGCAAAAACAAAAGCAACAAAAACCAAACGACTATTTTGAAAAAGCAAAAAAAACAATCAAAAAGCACACCGGATATACATTTAATTTATAATCATTTATGTATGTGGTTGCTTTTTTCGGTCTTTTTTCGCACTGTTTTTTGTTTTTTAATGTTTTTTCGTGTTTTTTATTTCTCAGGTCACCATGACCGAGACCTTCGAAAATGAAAAACAAGAAAAAAATAGAACGAAAACAAAGCGAAAAACAGAGGAAAAAAAACGGGAAAAAAAGTGAAGAAAACGAAACAAGACCGAAAAAGAAAAGAAAACACATGGTTTACTTTTTTTTCCTTTTTGTTTCTTTTTTCTTTACTTTTTTCTAATTTAGATAATTTAGGTTTGGATTGGGTGTTGTTTTTGTTCTTTTTTCTAATTTAGGGTTTGTTATCTTTTTAAATATTTTTAAAGTTCATTTAATGTTTCTATCGGATTCTATCGTTTTATAGAAGTTGCCTGTAAGCCGTGTCACAACCATAAGGTACTTGAAAGAGGTAAACCACCCAGCGGGATAAGAGGTATCTATTCTATTCAAAGATGCACACCTTTAACGATTTTTGAGCCAATCCAATTTGTACTTCAAAGATGCAAGCGATGGATTTGTTGGTTTCCGATCGAGCCCAATCATTTGAACAACACTTGAACCAATCTCAATTTGATCCAATTTGTGAAGAATGTCAACCAATCCCAACCCAATGACTTTAGCCACAGCATTTTCAGCCAATTGCAACTCAAAAATGGCCGCAGCTGAAGGTACGTGGCGACGACACGTCCGCACCTCCAGGGCCACTGGTCTATCCCAAAATCGCCCACCATTGAAATGGCGAACGATTTGATTATAAATTATATTATATACTTGTTTATATTATGTTATGTTATATTATATTATATTATATATTATATTATATATTATATTATATTATATTATATATTATATTATATATTATATTATATTATATATTATATTATATATTATATTATATTATATATTATATTATATATTATATTTTATATTATATTATATTATATAATATATAATTATATTATATTATATATTATATTTTATATTATATTATATATTATATTATATTATATATTATATTATTTTTACATGTCAATCCAGATTGATGGGAATATTCAGTATACATCAGTATACAATCCATTGTGATAAAGGTTTTTGAGGATTTTCCCGGCATCGGTCTTTGGACTGCAAGATTGACTGCTTGGTTTCAAGTTTCAAACATTCACTCGTTCCATCCTCATCACCATCCTACGACCCCAACCCCGACTTCCCTATTGGCGTTTGAAACCACCAGGATCTCATTGGTTTTGACGGGGAGCCATGAGGCAAAATGACGATGCCAAGCTGGAACTCGTATTTGAGGCAGGTTTTTGTGACAGGATCCTGTCGTGCTGGATCTGCATGGTAAATCCCAACGGATCATAGATAGATCTGGCCTGGGATGAACGGGACTTTCTTTCACTTATTTTTGGCCCTCTGAGTGTAAGTGAAAAAGAGCTTCATGAGCCACTTTGAGGTGCAGGTTCTCAGGTTGTGCCTAGCCATTTGCTGTGTCCCATTGCCACATGCGCGCAAGATGGCCAGGAAGATACGTACCAGAGGCCGGGTGGCTGCGCGGGGAGTTTACCCTTCAAATTCTGTTGCCTCCATGTCCGAACGGCTGACTGGATATCAAATTTGATAGACAATATAATAATTAGTTCGACCTTTTGACTCATCTTTGTTAATTTCAGACAGCCATCAAAGCCACTCGTTTTTTGAAGAACCTTGGCTCAAAGCCGTCGGCGAAGCACTGAATTCATGCTCGAAGCCCAGCACCTCTACCCCCGGCACTTCCCAAACAGTTCAATGAGTTCGATGTGTTTTTGGTTCAACAGCTGGTGCTTGAAATCCCCAGCCACCCAAGACTTGAACCCGTTCACCAGTTATTTTGCTGCTTGTTGCTGCGGCTCCATCGTTTCCATGTCCGATGCAGAGGGAAACGCTCCAAGTGCCACTAGCATGGCTGGTGTGCAGAGACGAAAGGGGACTGCAGCGCCGGTGACAGAACAGGAAGAGGAAGCGCTGGGATACAGCTGGGATCAGCTGAGTGGGTTGGTGTGTCCAGCGGATAGCATTTTTGGCACAAAAAGTGCGGATAGAGAATGTGGCGGTGTGCATGGTTTCACTCATTTATGTATCCTCACAATAGTATATCCTCATGAGATATCAATTTATATCCCTAGGAAATCCCTACCTACTAATCCCTATGAAATCCCTATGATATGCGCATTCCGCACAGGAGTTGGATGAGGCACAACTGGCCATGGAAGAGGATGAACTCGAGACTCGATCCAAATGGGTATGGAATGCTATGGATCACACAATCCAAATGGGTTCCCCAGAAAACCCCAGAAAACACCATCTAATCATTGAAAACCGTGGGTATAATATGGATATATGATATTACATGTTATTATATGATATTATATGATGAGATATTATATGATGATATATTATAGGATGATATATGTTATTATTCAATGAAATTCAAACTTGCAGGAAGTTAATATAAGAGAATATCCGGCACTTTCATGGGGTCCATTTAAAGGTATATAGCAGATTTGGACTTGGGTGTCTTCACTCTTGGAGCTATGCACATCTGGCCTTAGGAACAACTCAAGTTTCCAGGATGAAATTCTGGAGCTGCGTCCCAGTTGCGCTGAGGAAAGGCAGAACATGCAACAGCAGCTTGTCTTTTGGCTGCATGGAGAGACGGTCTTTTTTCTGGGGAGCAGTACATTTGCAGAGAAATGTAAGCAAAGCGATTGCTATCACGAATATGACAGCCAGGGATAGCCTTCAAAGTGGGCCATGAGATCTGATGATGTTGCATGTAATCGTGGCGTGCCTTTGGGGATTTGCAAGCCAAAACATGGTTCCAGGCTGGTCCAAACCATATCGATTTGACACGTGCGCGCGCAGTGTGCGGTGGGCTTTGCGAAAATTCACAACACAGAACCGCCATCATCTTCAGATAGTGTGCCCATTGTGTAACTTGACAAAGTTGGGGTGACTGAATGTGACCTGGGGGGACTTACAACGTTTACGCACATAACATGTCCATGTTGGTACCTCCAGCACTTTGCCGCGGCTTGTTTTTTTTTGACTACTTTTGATCTACATGCAATCTATTCCCAATGATTTGAAGATTTTGAAGAGGATAGCAAAGCTTCAAATCCCCGCAACTTTTGATCAGCAATATTCCAAGACCAAAAGTATATCCCCACCAACAACCGACTCAGTGAGCAGATTTTTGATTATGCAATATTATACAGTCGATTTCGATTTTAATCCGACAGGTCTTACAGACAGAGAGCCTTGTGGAATGCAGACCTTTATCCGAAAATCTAAGGCATTGGGTATTCTGGCCGTTGGGGGCACCCAGTTGTTTGCTGTTGAGCTGTCAGTGGCATGTCAACATTTTCAAAGATTTACTGCAGGGATGTCACTGTATGTCACTTGTTGAGTTTAGTGAGACTAGCGAAGTCTGCATGGAGATTGTTTGAAGGTGGTTGAATCTCCCATGTTTGATCATTGGCATGAGTTTTGTTCTTCGCTCTCGCTAAGTTTGGCATCTTCTATGCTACCTTTCGTCTGTGGATGTCGGGCGCATTTTCTGGGAGCTGACCCAACGGCATCCTCGCCGCCTGGTGGATTTGCAGCATACCGAGTTGGGAGGTGATCCGACAAGACTGGATGCCAGCAGATTTCTTGGAGAGTTTTCTTTATCAAATTTGGCAATGTGCTGATTGTTTGTGGCATGTCGCGAGACAACACAATGTCTAGGCCAAGTGAGCCGGGACGCTGGAGATCTAGCTGCGCTCGGATAAGTCCTTGCGAATGCAGAGCTGCAAGGGCACAAGGATCTGGCATTGCTTCAACTTGATCAAGGGCATCGCCTCTCGAATGAGTCCATTGCATGCCAACAAGCTCTGTAAACTGTGGACAAAAAGCTGCTGGCTGTGCGCGTTCCTGGTGCTGGCCTCGCCGAAGTTTCCTTCCAGACCTGGCAATGGAAATTCCCGGCACGTTTCACAGATGATTTTCCCATTGGACATGGGGATTCCGAGAGGATGCATCCGGTGTCACAGTACCTGTCATATATATTATCATGTATCTATCTATCTATCTGTATATATATATATATACAATTATATACATAGGTATATATCCATATTATGATCCATATCCGCATTTGATTGTGCTTAAATCTTGAACTTTTGTATGACTTTGTTCCATAGATTTCTCTGTGGCTATGGGTCAAAGCATGTCAAAACCCTGGTTCTTTGCACCAGAACATACCAAAATCAATTCTATCAGGTCCCTACCATCCATTTTTGCATCCAATCTGCCAGAAATCGATACAAAGATCCAGGCTAGTTGCCCGTGACGACTATGTGGCTTCCCCGCAGCAGGCGGGAGAGAGCATTTTCTTAACAGCAGGATATCGAGGAAATATGATGATGGAGGATTTGATGATATTATGCATAGGGCTACAGTAGTCATACACTATATACGTTTATTCGTGAAAAGTATCTGTAGCTTCAAACTGAATGGTTGCTCATCATTTTCCCTTTGCATGACATGTTGAATTGGATAACTTAGTTAGTTTGAATATTTGGCATGAGGTCAATATTTGACCAGCTGATTCCAGTATTTTTGGTTAAAACTATCTTGATTTTTTTGTACCCTTGGTGCCCCAACATGATGAGAAAACATGGATAAACCATGAGAAACCACTCATTTGCATTGCTCATATATGGATCAATCACCAACCATGTCTCGTGCAGTAATTGCTGATGATATCCCAATTTTAGTTGGCAGTCCCCGGCTCGTTGCTTGAGGGATTTGGACCTGGGTTGCAACGCCTTATGCTAGATGATATCATATGTGATGGAATATCCTTGTGCCCCCCAAAAAAACGACCAGCTTTGGGGTCCCATTTTTTTGCGAGTTGGGGATTTTTTCCGGGAGATGGGATGAATCATCCCCATTGAGAGTGTTGTAACCATCCGACAACCATCATTGGTATAATTGTTGACGCTGCTTCAACCAAGTCTCGGCCTAAAAGAGGCAAATCAGAGCCAGAAGGGGGGTAAATATGGTAAATGGATGTAAATGGGTCATTTGACCTCTCGACCTGATTCGCTTTATCCCCTTTGATCCCCTGTCTGGGGTGTTGGGAGCAAGCCTGACCATAGAAACCATTGGTAGCCGCGAAAAGCCTCGCAGCACGAGACCAGGGAATGCAGCTGAATCAGCTGCGCATCAAACAGCCAAGCCAAGGGCCACGTCGTGACCTGGAGAAAAGGGGAAGATGGTGATCCCTGGGGAAGGAGCTGGAGAGGATGCCTTTGAAAAAAATATTTGGAGATTGAAGATGGATTTTGACGGTGTATGTACTAGTTTTTTTTGATATTACATTTTGTCGGATGTTGGATGCAGAAAAGGGACTCCCAGAAAACACTCCTAGCAGAAACCACTCCTACAGTTGGATGCAGATGTTGAGTTGAAAGGGACTCCCAGCTGCCAACTGGGCTGCCAGGTCAAACTTTTTTGACATCCCCAGGTATGGTTCAAGCAATTGGGGGCCCCCGGTTGAAACACATCCATTTCCGGCTTCAGAGTTTCATTTGGAATAGTTATGATAATGTTATAGTTGGTTAATAAGTTAATAGTAATTAATAATCTATATATGACTATTAATAGTAATGGGAGAAAACATATCAATCACCTGTAGGGCCGGGTTGGAAGATGTCATTTCTGGTATTTCACCGGTGAGACTCGGAACACCTAATGGAATACGTGCATTCGAATCCGCAGGGGGGTTCATAGGCTGATCTTGTTTCTATACTGTTTGCACTATAGGTACTTGTTTCAGAGGGCTTCGTGGACAATGGGCGTCAGCTTGAGTACACTTCAAAAAACTCAGGGGATGGATCATGCAATACACATCAATACAGGACATCATATTTCCCATGATCCATGGTGCTGCCATATATGGTAACATGGATCCCATCAATATATCCCCAGTCATGTTAGCATTAATATACCAGCACCATGGATCCGTCTTGGGTTTTGTCAGAGCTCCAAGTAGCTCCGCCCAGCCCGAGGTGGCCATTTTCGACTGCCAGGATGTGCCAAAGGCGCGGCTGCATGACGACAGGGGGGTTTCAACCATGATACCAGTACGACCAATCGTTGATTGAAGAGAAATCATGGGTTTGGACGGATGTCAACAGCTTCTTGATATCTCAGGCGATGATGTTAGATGATGTTAGATGCCTTTTGGAATGAAACTGGAGATTTAGACAAGGTTCTTCAGGTGATAGGCCTTGCTTCCTAGAAAATCGAGCTCAGGAAGTGCCCCGGAGTGTGGGCTGCCAACGGTTTGCAGGAAATTCCCACATCCCTGAGCCAGCTGTGGCCTGGATGGTGGGTTGTTGGTGTAGTAAAAATGTCTGAAAACGCGAAAACTACGCTCATGTCATTGCCAGTTGAATTAGCAATATGATGATAAACACCATGGGATTCTATCGGATTTTTTTTGGTAACGGGTAGCCTATTTTCAGACACTAGATACCCTGTCTTGAGATGACGGCTCATGGCAAATGGACATGATCATGATGTTGCAAGGGACTTGATTGATTCTTTTCGAAGTATATAATATGTCGAAATATTGTGATTGGGTCTTCAAAATTAAGAGCTTGGATGTGACTCGGTGGATGTCCATAACCGAGGATCATTTTAAAGTTCACCCCCCTTCCAAAGTGCTGGGAGAGGTGCTGAAGCCGCTGGAACAGAAGACCTGTTCCCCGACGGCAAGTTACATGAAAACTCACTGGATGGGTACCTGTCGACCTTCAAAGATAGGGTTTACTCACCATTGGCCGAAATGGCAAGAATGCGTCAAAACTGGTTGTTGGCCAGTTCTGAAGTGAAGAGGAACCTACAAGACCCACAGCAGATTTTATATGACCTATGTTGAAAAGGTTGATCATACAATACACATATACCATCATATACCCAAATTGGAGGATGGCCATCAAACATCATCAAGTCTTTTGTTTTTAATAGGGATTGATGTACCCGTGATATACCCATGATATTTGGATTCCCATGGCATGGAATTGATGACACCACATGTATCACACGATGTACCTCGGCCATGGCGCAGCCATTTCAGGGATCCCTGGCCTGAGAAGTGGAGCACCAAGGATGATTTTCCAGCTTGGAACCTGAGCTTGTCTGATTTTTGTTGATCCTTTCTCGGAAATCACCGTCTAATTCCATACAGTATCAAAGTTCAAAAGCCTGGGACCCGCTGAAGCTGTTTGAGACGGTGCCTCCTGTCCATTTCCACTCAGGCAGGGAATTTGCAAACGTTTTGGACGCTGGTTGCAGTTGAGGGTTTTGCTGATTTTTGGGCAGTCTGTTCGGAGGACAGTAAGGATGGATTTGGGCTGGTGGTGGGGTGGTGCTCGCTGGAGGGGTCGAGAGCCTTCCCTTTGCGCTTGGTGATTTCGACGCTGGAGACTCAGCAATTCAGATGTGAAACACGGAAGAAACAGGACAGATCAAGATCAGCGCCCAAGTTGTACATTTCCGACTGACCATTGAAAGGAAAGACTTTGACGGTCGAAAACTCTGAATCCAACATGTTGGAGTAGAGACAATGTGCGATCTTCTTGGTACGGTATAGTGTTTGTTTTTATTCCATAACCATGCTTCGCAGATGCACGTGTCCTGCAATGTCCAGCATCAGGGGTTGAAAAAGACAAGCACAAGCTACAGAGCCGAGATGCACGTCCTGGCCTTTCGATATTGATCAAGAAACAGCATTGAACAAAGACATAGAGGACTTTTTACTGTGGATAAACATGGATAAACTTAAACCATATACTGGTGCAGGGTTTCTTCCATGCACAGTAGTATTTGCTGAGAAAATACTCTGCGCCATGAAGAAATCTGGGCCGGTGAACAGCTTGGCACGAGAGTTAATTTTGAGATGTCTGGCTTTTCAGCCGATTTTGACGCATGAAGGAACGCAAAAAGTGTGACAGATGTGACAAGCACCCCAAACTTGGCATCTTCAACCTTCAGGCAGTTTTACATCAATGATGTAAACCAAGAGACCTTCACACCTTTGTGTTTTAACTTTGGTTGTGACATGTGTCTGAAAATGGTGGAGGCACCACCAAATAGCCATTTATATAAATAAGGCAAATTGTGATTATATTATATTACTATATTAATGATTATATATATGCGATTATATAACCAGTAGATTTGGGCATACCCTAAGGCCCTAGTTTCGCCCCGAGATGTAAGATTCTTCGGAGCTGAGCAGGTCAGGACTGGGATCTCACCTGCCTGATCTGTGAAGCATTGGAAAAAAGAGGTTCTGCAGCCCTGGTGAAACGCAGCGGGGATGGGATAGGAACCCGATGGGATAACTTTGGACCTTGGAACATACGCCAAAAACCAACGATGTTACCAGATGTGAAGCTCGGATCAAGAAGCCCTTGGATTTGTATGGATTTGTTGCATTGGATTGTGAATACAAGTTGTGAATCATTGAGGATACCATGGGGCCATGGGGTATCATTTTAGTGGCAGACTTAGCAGACCATAGCAGACTCTCACATCTTCCGTTTTTTTTTCTCCCAAGTCAACCTGTTTCGCCAAGGCGAACTCGCGGGCGCAAGAAACGCGAGAATGATGCCTGAGACACCGTGAAAACGACGTTTGAAACGATGTTTGTGGTTGATTTACGTCAAAGAATTATGGTGCAACTGTGACTCTTGAGTAATCCGGTGAGTCATTGAGCCACGCAAACCTGATGCTGTTTGGCACCTCTATTTGGAGGGGGTTCAAGCTGCGCATTACTAAGGGAGGTGAAAGGATAGGAAACGGAACGCTCATCAATGGATTGATTTCAGAGATTTTTTTACGAAAAAACTTGTCTTTTTGCCATGAAATGCCGGAGGTTCCTGTTGAATTTTCTGTTGAGTTCAGGTTTTACTTGCAGCTTGATTTTTTTCAAGGACACTGGTATCAAGAATCCAAAATTCAAGAAAAATAAAGGCCAGACAAACACACCGAAGAGTGCTCAGATTGCAGAGGGACTATAGAAACGCACAGATGTTTTCTGGAAACCTGAATTTGGTATTTGCAAGCTGAACCTAGCCGGTTGCCCTGCACTGCAAACTCAGACTGGAATCTCGAATTTAATGTAGGCATGACCTTTTACAGAAGAAAACAGACACTGTGATACCAAGTATCCTGCCTAGCTGCTTGAAACGTTTGTTTGGACATTTTTGCTGGAACAGGTGAGCTGAAAAGCGGAAAGTAATCCAACAGACAGCAGCCTGACATGCGCGCGCTGTGGCTGCCATTTCATGGATCGATGGAGTTGCTTGCCTTGGCAGTGAGGATGCGGACTAGTCCTGAGAGACTGAGAGACTACCCGGCTACCCATACATCGATATTTATATATATATATATATATACTAAGCTGTATGTATATAGCAGTCGCACTAGGCACAGATTGTTGGCCAACCCTCCATTGTGCTGTTGGTGATGATATTTTTTACCTCGAGGGGTGAAGTACCAGTAGCTACCCGCTGGTGAGGTCGGTGATGGATACCTGAACACAGGCACATGGGGCCGCTTGGGGCTGCAGATTCCCCCTGAATGCGAGCTGCTTCAAGGAGGAACACCAGAGGACCATGGTTACGGTTGAACATGGAAGATTAACCTTTGGGAACAACAGTTGGTCAATGCTGTTAAGACATGTTAAGACCTGTTAATCATTTTTTTTAATAATATAGATATGATTGCCAAAGCTAGTCAACAGGATAGTAACTCGGATAGTATAAGATAAAGGAATCACATAGTTAAAGTATCACATAGAGTATCACAGTTGGTTGCTATTATATGTTGTTGTCATTGTCATTGCACGATCATCCTGCGGGAGCGAGGGATGAGATTGCTATGGAACTCCTCCGCGCTCATGACTGGACTTCAAAGTTTTATCATTCTATATTAAGTATACTACCATCATTGTTATTATATGTTATTATTACCGCAGGTTTTCATGACGAACAGCCGATCGGTGATCTCTAGCGAGTTGGTCAGCAGGAGTTGATGGGAAACCAACTTCCGGTGAAGTCCGGAGCTCGGGATGTGGGTCTTTGGATTTGGTGAAATATTCAGAAAAGTATAGCAGTTCTCGAAACGAAGCCATTTATACATACGCGAGTATTTAGTTTTGTATTTTGTATGTTCCCAATATTTTTTCTGATCCTGATGATGATGTTCACCGATTGAGTAGCAAACCATCCCAATTTTTGGGTGGTCATTTCAGACAGTACGCCCAATTAAAATTGACCCATTGAACATCTATGCCTTGCAGCCTTGGCTCCCACACACACACACACAACATGGCAAGCGAAGCATCTTGGAGATCAGGTTGGTTGGCTCAACGCCACACATGTTCAATGGTTTTCAGATAGCAAACTTTTTAAGACCATGGTTATTAGGGCAAACAAACCTTAGAAGGAGTCCAGAGATTCCTCTAACTTGGGACTCCCCGAAGCCGGAAGATTGGCGGGCCATTTGAATTCATCAGATGGTGCCAACCGATGTCCAATCATGCCCCCTAGAAATCATCTCAGAAACCCAGTCTCAGTGGCTGGTGAGCAAAACCGCAGTGCGATGCAGCGACGCCTTTGGGGCTTGCAATGAACCAGGCTCCACAAGATGGACCCTTGACGCAGGGATGAGGACAGGATAGGGTGCACAGGAATCAGGTCATCCCAACCTTCCTCTTCGCAAACAAATTGAGTTGAACATCCCATTCCGTTCTGGGCAATACAGTAGGTCACTACTTCTGAGACTTAAAGATGTTGGGCGCATAATCCAGTTTTGTCCAAAAGCAGATACCCTAAAATGGCAATTTGGAATAGGTCAAATCATGATCATAGGATTTTTGGGTGCCCTATTCTCAGAGAAATCCGTATTTTTAACTTTCTTTTAGCATATCATACATATATTACTGGTTGGTGGTTTGGAACATCTTCTATGTTCCATGATATATGGGATAATCCTTCCCATTGACTTTCATATTTTTCAAGATGCTTGTTTTTACCACCAACCAGATTATAGATATATCACCTATAAACCATAGTTATTGATAGATATATCACCCATAAACCATAGTTTCAGAGGGGTTGAAACCACAAACCAGATATACATATTTACTAATACATACACTCCAACCCAACGCTTGGATCAGATTCTGCCGAGCTGATCGTTGCCCGCCCAAGGCTACAACCAAGACCCGTTGCCCTTTGAGGACGCGGCCATGACTCAAAGCCACCATGACTGCCAGAATCAACGACCAACTAATTGGTCTTTCCAGGAAATAGCATAAGGAAAACGGTTGATATATTGGGTAAGATATTGGGTACTATATACGGATATGTTTTAAATAATACTGATATAGATATTTTGTATGGACAACTCCAATATATTGGGGTGGCTGTCCCAGCGGGCAGGGACCTTGTGCAGGACTGGGTGACGCATGTGAACACCGCAAAGAGGTGAGGTCGCAGTGCAGTGTCGAACAAGTTCTCGAGAGATCATGAAAAGCAGTGTTCATGACTATTAAATTGTGCATTACTGATAGGATGTAGTAAGTATGTATATGTAACATTATGTAACACACACGCACATAATGTGTATATATATTTATATATACATATACATTATATATACATGTATATATCAGTGATTATCCATTCTGCGTCATATGCATTCACCACATAAAGTGTGGCCCTCCCGCAGCATCCATTCCTTGCCATTGAGACTGGCGGTGATTTGAAGGACAGCCAGAAATAACCAATGCTACAAGGCAACCAAAATAAAGAGACCCCCCAAACTAGGGCAGGTGACCATTCCTGAGAAAAGCGTTAAAAAAACCAATACAGTACCAAGCGCATTCCACATAACCGTTCCTTTTTTTGTGTAGGTTGAAAATGGGGTACCCCATTCCACTGTTTAATCATCGCAATCATTCGCAATCCCTATTGAAACAGCCAAATTTGGGTGTATGTCCCAGTTTTCACGCACACCCACAATATCAATTCAGGCATCTTTGTATAAATCGGTTATTTTTTCTGTGATCTTCAAGTAACCTCACCCAGCTTTGGATCTGCAGGAAGATACGCAGCGAGTTGTCTTTGGAAGACTGGCAACTTGGCTGAGGATGTTTGAAACCGGTCACCTTGCAGAGTGTCGGGTAGTCACAAGAGGTCACATCCCAAAGTTGCAAAGTCTCCGTATTTCAGAGACTTTCCCAAACTTTCAGCATATTTCCTCTGTTGGTTCCATGTTTTTTTCTTCAAACATCATTTTGGCCCAACCTAAAGCATCCCAAAAAAAACACAATGTTTTTATCCATGTTTTTCAGCCCGAGATTGTCCGGTGCTTCCATCCCAGTGAGGCAGAAATACGGCTTCGGCCGGCGCCGCGCTCACGAGTTCGAGGCCTTGGCCTTCGCGGCGGACACGGCGGTGCCGCGGGAGAAGCATGGGGAACTCAGCGTAGAGGAGCGGTTGCAAAGGAAGGGTCCGCATCGGATGGTAGGGCTGATTTTTCCACCTCAGATGGGGCTAAGGTTTCTTCCAAAAGTTCAAGGTTTCCAGAAATACTAACATCACAATTGAGGGAAATGCGCCATGCTGAACACCACAACTGTAAATACCCAATAGAAAGTGATGCATTTTGATCTATTTGGTTCCACCGTTGGCACCGGAAGTGCCATTAAAACTCAGGAGTTTTGGGAGAAGTACGAGAAACCAGGTGACTCCTGCGGGTGGTATATCTGGAAATTGGCCGGGTTCGGCCAAAAAATGGAGAGGGCCAAATCACTGGGTTCCCTAATTACTTGTACTACAATTTTGCTCAGTTTTAAGGAAATTTACACAACCCCTTGGCACCATATGGATTTGGGAGCACTTTATTGCCTTGAACTCTGCTGGGAAGGGAATCCTCCACCTGTGACCGGCCACGGCGAAGCAGGCAGGCCTTGTCTTATCTATGGAGTGCCACAGGAGGAAGGTTGGGCCTGTGAGAAACTTGGCAGCGGAACTTCAGCAGTTGGTTGGGTGCAAGTTTATTCACATATATCATGGTTTTCAAATGTGTTCAATGATGTGTTGTAGAGGTTTGGACATGCCAAGTTAATGATCGCAACCAGGGTAAGAACATGTTTGCCAAATAACACACCTCCAACCCCTCCAATGAACAGATGTCATGCACGTGTCATACACCTTACAAGTAGTGGCGATTGGTACATGGACCGCATAATTTTGCCACAGCTCTGACAATTGGCTTCGGTGGTTTCACATCCTTTGTGTTTTCAATATGTTTCAATCCCATATAATCCCATATAATAATCCATATATTAGTGGGATGATAATCCCATATAATCCATAGAATTTTGGGATAATCCATGAAGCTTCCCCACTGACCAATATTCGTGGCCTTGAAACCATCAACTATTCGCAGGGTGGGCTGAAACGAGCCATCGAATCATTGGGTGATTTGGCGTCCTTCTCAGCCAAGGAGATGGAGATGGGATGACTTCTTCAAGAGGCGAGTGGATCCCGCATGGGGCCGCGGGATGGGATAGATTAGAGGTGTTGGACAATTTTCAGTCTCAGTATTGGTATACGATACTGTACAGAATCCCATCATATCCAATCATAGGATCATGGTTTGCCCATCACTTTGACCAGCTAACCTCACTTCACTTCCAAATCTCGGCTCCCGGAAGGTTTGGTCAGTCACACTTCAAAGTTGGGAAGGACGACCATGGCCAAACTGTGCGCCTCAGAGCTGACTACTTCGAGCAGTACACCAGGACGACGCTTGGCGCAGGGGCAATATATAACCATAGTTCATCCCATAATATCCCATATATAAATGGGGATATGTATTCTATATATTTCTATATAAAACTGGGGGTATAATCCATTTTCATCCATTTTCTAAGTGGGATGCACCCCCAAGTAGGGAAATAGGACAGAAGATGTGGAGAATGTCGGGTTGACGCAATTGATCACGTGCAATTCATTGCAATTTTCAAAACGGAAGCAGATCAAGATTGACCTGAACATCGGACAAACTTTGACATGTGTGATGCCATGCTGTCAACTGTCAGGGATCAGTTGCTCATCTCTGACCTTCAATACATCCTGATCTTAAATAACTGCATGACATCATTCGCCAAATCCATAAGCAATTGGTCCAGGTTCGTTTGTTGAGCGTATTCAGACAGAGCTTCAAATTATTCAGCCTCGAATCATGTGATGCCAGAGATTCACGCTGGTGATCGGTCATACTTTGAGGCAGCAAGATGACAGCCCTGTCTACTTGTTCGACAACCACTTCAGACACGAAAAAAAAGTGCCTTGCAATGTCGATGGACGTGTGGCGGATGGCGGATGAAGCAACCCAAACTGTGCAACCCGATATACATTTCAGACCTTGACTTCTTTCTGAGGAAAAACAATTGCCTGACAGAAAAAGTTTATGAAACTCTACTCCACGACCTGAGGCCCCAAGCATCCACTTGTTTCTCCATTAACCAGTTGCAAAGTCAGGTTAGGGATTCCGCCAGTGACCCCATCCCACGCCACTGAGGCCATTCTACAGGATTACCACGTCCCGTACCATGGCCTGGGCGGATGGGGATCCACCGGGTTTCAAGCAGAAATTATGGTTGTTGGATGTTGTTGGTTAATGTATGACAGTGTACGTAGGTATTTAGCATTATTTAGCCGGTCACGAAGTGAGTCACGAAGCAGCATCCTTCAAGTCTAGCGGTGAAACATCCCGATTGTGGCTGGTTTCAGATTGTGGCCAGCCTGCTTTCGCTAATAGTAGTTTCGTAATCGATATTGATATTGATATTGATATATATATATATATATATAGATGGATGCACCCTTCAAAATGGCTCGAAAGGGTAAAACCACTCCGGTGTTGAAATTTCAACTCCAAACCCAAAATCGATCAATTTTCGGTTTGGTGTTAAAATTTCAAATATCATGGTTTGCCAGGTATACATAATATATACATATATATATACATGATAGGTCTGCAATAGTATTGGTGAAGATTGGGGATGTAAAATTTCATGAACCATGCTAGGCCTATGCTAGGCCTATGCTGTGATCTCATGTTTTTGTGGCCCTCAGGTCCTACTTCCCGGACGACTACATGTCATTCTGTGAAGATGATCGACCCCCCTATCGCTGGGTGGGTGTGGGACCACGACGCAGCGGCACCATCATGCACCAGGCGCGGGGGTTTAGGAACTTGGAGAACTTCACCACGTGTAGAAAGGAATGGTCATGATGATATTTATGTTATTTGTTTTATACTTATACCGTAAATAGATGTAAATAGTTTCTCCACTGTATTTTCGTTCATCTTTTTTGTTCATTTTATATACTGTAGATGTTCTATTCTATATTCTAGTTATTTCTGCAATTTGCTAGATATACATAATATGAAAACGTTTTTTTTAATTGGCAATCTCTGTTTTTGCCGAATGCGTAGCAAGGGTTCCCGTTTCACTCTGGGGGTCTGGGGGCTGAGGGTGTGTTCGCTCGACGTTGCTTTTACGTTCGCAACCGTTCGCAACCGTTCGCAACCGTCCGCGCGATTGCTATATGGCCGTGCCTATGGTATGTTCTGCAGAAGGGGTGCTTTTTGGAGGTTTCAAACGTCTCGTTGCTTCGTTTCGCGTGGCAGGCGTGGCACTTTGTGACATTCAGATGTGTTTTGTAACGTGTCGAAAGTCGTTTTGTGTGGCAGGCGCAATACTTTTGCGACGTTTTCCGAAGATGTGTTGCAGTTTTCGTGGCAGGCGCAACACTTTGGACGTTCATTTTGAATGGCAGGCACAGCACTTTAGACGTGTCGTGTTGCGTGTTTTTTGGGATTCGCAATGGCAGGGCTGCGTCAAGTGGCGACAAGGTGCAGATTCCGTGCCAAGCGTGGCATTTTGTGATGTGTGATGAAAATTGACGGAAGCCTCGCACGAAACATCGATTTTGAGGTAGCAAATTTAGAGGTTCCTCAGAAAACTCGTAGGAAAACGTCGATTTTGAGGCTACAAAGTGTCAAAATTGGAGGAAGTCTCGCACGAAATGCTCATTTTGCTGCTCCCACGTGTCTCGTCTCGAGTCTCTGGTTTTCCTGTGGCATCGCCGTGTCT
>Ga0126342_10008810_pt1 | contig 18076 bp, 16 predicted proteins | sample Cyp1metagenome_FD_92528 | JGI IMG/M metagenome (GOLD analysis project Ga0126342, IMG submission 92528) | Coral microbial communities from Lord Howe Island, Old Settlement Bay, Australia - Cyphastrea 1 metagenome | ecosystem: Host-associated > Invertebrates > Cnidaria > Coral ... | reverse complement strand
TCAAATCCCGTCCTCGCCGTGCCGTCCAATGCGTGTGGCATCCACGCTGACGACAAGCATCAAGAAACAGCCAAGGGCTGTGAAAGACACCATGGCACACAGAAAACCGAATCTGGTAAACAAGCGACAAGTTCACGATGCGAGCAAAATGGCTACAAGCAGCACTGATCCTGTGAACTGTGAACTGGGAAATCCATTTTGGGGAATCCGAAACTTGGGTAAACTTGGGTGTCAAAAACCTGGGCGCATGACCAATGAAACTGGCGAATCATAGAGCTTTTTTTGCAGGTAATATGATGTTCTTGGGTGGCCTTCTAGATTTGTCACTGGCTGATGACTGCTTGCTACAGGAAGCCTGAACTTACTCACGTATGCACAGTGCTCAGTGCTCATCTTTTTTCATCGCGCGTCCATTTCGTTGAGCAGGGTCCATAAGAAGTCGACCCAGAGCCTCAGCTTCCGCGAATCCAACGGGGGCTTCACCTCCATTGGCTTCAGTGCCAGCTGCAGGCACGCCAGCCTGACACTCTGCCGGAGCTCGGCCATGGATTGCGCTGGGAGGAGCTGGCAATAAAGATCCAACAGCTGGTTGAGGGATGCGAAAGACTGGGAGGAAGTCACCAGAGATGCCAGGTCAAGGGCAGGGGTGGCAACTTTGGCATGGCTGAAAGCCATCAATATCACCTCCTTTCCCTCAATGATGACGTGGTCGCTCCTGAAATCGCCATGGATCAAGCACAACGCCTCCGAACCAGGCTGGGTTGCTGTCGCCTTGGCACAGCTGGCAAGGCCAGAAACGAGGTCTGCGATTTCGATGGACCAACGGGCTGCTTCTTCTGGTGTTTCTGCCACAAGCTTAACGATTTCTTGCCAGGAGTCCAGCGCAGCTTGGGTCAAATTCTCGGCTACAAATCCCTCCTTGGACAGCTCGGCAAGGAAATCTTTCTCTCCCATGGTAGCGGCATGAAACTGCGCCAGGGCTGTGGTAGCTAGCTTCAAATCATCCAGTGAATTAGTACATCTTCTGAAGGGCGCCGCTGACAAATCCTCCATAAGAAGGATAGAGGTGGCTGATGAACCATCAGCTTCAGTCTCGCGACTCATGTTGCAAAAGACCCGTGGCAAACGGACCCCAGCCCCTTGAAGCAGCCGATCTCCGAACTTCTCGAAAATCCTGGGCTCCATCGATTTCTCCCAACTTCGTTTGAAGCTCAGAGTGGTGGGCAGCCCATCCTGAGCCCCTGCATAGCGCAGTGCCAGGCGCAGGTCGCAGCATTGGCCGCTCCGCTGACAGCTGGTCACAGTGAAGGCTTTCAGGTGCCCTGAAGGCAGCTGCAAGGCCCCTTCCAGCCATTCGCGACTCAGGGGGCGGTCTTGAAGGTCACGGGCCACATCCAAGGTGCCACAGACTTGGGCAGCAGCTGAGAGAATGCCAACACTGGCAGCTGCCAGGACTCCTGCTTCAGGATGTGTTACAACTCAGATTTCCTCACAAAAAAGGGGCAGCATGGCAATGTTTTCTTTTTATAATTACATGATACTATATATTATATATTTATACATGTTACTTCTTTATATGTCTGGAAGTCCAACATTTTATTTCTTGCTGTGCGTGGTTGCGAGAGCCACCCATCCCCCAAAGATATCCTCCTGAACTGGGGCCATCATCCTATATTATTTGTTGGGGGATCATAAAGCCAAAGAATACCTGATATAGCTGACACCAACCAGATTCCTTCGGAGTTCTCCATGGTGCCATCTGGATCGTAGAAAATCCGCTGGCCAAAGCGATTTCTCAAGGCGCCGCCACAGGCTTCCAGCATGGCTTCAGCTGCACAGCTATCCCAACGAGAAGTGCCACCCCTCGGGAAGAGCCACAAATCAGCTGCACCATCTACGACTCGAGCGACCTTATGTCCGGCACCTCCGACTTGCTGGGTGCCTGTGATCAAGGGAAGATCACCAAGTTCCACAGGTGTTGAAAGGTCTTCTCCTGTGAAGGGCTTGGGAGATTTTGTGAGGCAATGGCCCGTAACTCGTTCAAGACTAGTGCAGTTTGAAAGATTTGCATCCTAGCATTCGGGCACTATAGCACCGTGAAACGACATTGGAACCTATTTGTCTAACCAAAAGCTCGATAATTTCGACATGTTTCGATCCGCTCCAGACTTGAAAGATCTTGAAAGAATACCAATAATTGAAAAATCTTTAAGTTATCAGGCAACATCGATCATCAGTTCCATCCAGAAACCATCAACAAAAAACCCAGTGGTCCATCATCAGTCGCCATCTCCACCTTCCGTCCCTCCGGTCCTTCGGTCCCTTCCTTCGGCGCCGTCCCGGGTTCCGTCAGCCGCTGCAGGGCGTCGCCCACTTCGCCCGAGGCCCGGGAGCGTGAGATCACCGCCACACAGCGCCCCGGCGGCCGCGTGGGGCGCCGCCAGTGGGGGTCGCCCAAGACGTGGACGCCCGGCACGGTGCCCTTGGAGTCGCGAAGGCAGCAGCCCCACAAAAGGCGGCCGGGGCCTGGCTGGCCTTGACCTTGGCTTTTGGATGTGTTTACATTATTGCTTTGCTGGTGTGGCCGTAAAAGTCAGAAAAGGCTAGGGTGTTACAAGTCATTCATTACTAATAATACTATATACATATGTATGACGTACAAGGTATAAGCCTAGCCTCGACTTGAACCTTTCTGAAAATTGAATGGAAGTATGAAACGGTAGGAATAACCCCGGTTTAATAATAGGAAACTTGCAGACTCAAAGAAGGTTGGTAGATTCTCGCCCAGTGCCATGCTGTTTTTTTTGAGTTCGCCCCACTTTTCACACCGTGACACATGGCGTCGCCCAGTAACTGTATGGCTCAGAAATCACTCCAGCCACGGGATGTCCATTTTGGCTGATCCCAATCAGGGTGGACACATATTCGTAGCGACCTGACGCCACTGGTTGTTTCATGGTATGACAACGTCGTTAAGGAAGTGTACTGTAAGATACTATAACTCATGACTCATTATTTATCCACTGGTGAAATACCTCAACATTTATAGATCTTCCCGGATTGATACTGAAAACATCTGGTTAAACATCCGAAAAGCTACGATCCAAACCCAGTTAGAATAGCTCCATTTCGTATGGATTTGCTTGGCGCCTTGGGTGAACTCTTTGGTGCCATCCAGTGGGTCCACCCAAACGCAGAGCTCCGCCAGGGGAAGGCGCAGGTCTCCAGGCCACTCCTGGTCCAACAAGGTCTCTGAGGGCCTGCGGATAACGATCTCTTCACCATCGGCCTCAACACCTGGAGATCTGGTGTGACCCCAATGGGAAGTCAATGACTCATGGCATTTTTATGGATCTTACACGATCTTACTATGTACATTGAGATGCCTCCACCTTCCAGGGGTGGTGAAACAATTGAAACATTACTGTATTCAGAAACAATACTGTATTCAGAAACAATGATGCATTGACGGAGTGCTGGTGGTCGGGCCAGCCAGAATCACCTCAGGTAAGGAAATGCCAAGTGGGAACGGCACAGTTTCCATCAAAACATCCTTCAAGCATTATAAACATTGCAAGTTTAAAACTTTCAGGTGAGTCAGTGAGAGGCCTTTCTGTTTTTAAATTATATACAAATACAAATGTAAATATTATATATATATGTATATATATATATATGTATGTAGTATATTATATTTAAACACATCAAAAAATGATGCCACAAAGGTCATGAATTGATTCTGTGGATTTCTGTGGGTTGTTGACTCCAAGCCTAGTTCACCTTCTTCCCCCACGATACGCAGTTGACTTCCATAGATGGCCCGTAGATTCTCCACGATACACCGCTGGGCTTGCCGATCCGCAAGGGTCTGTGGATCAAAGTTGCCTAAGGTTGGTGGTTTTCAAAACCCAGGTAACCATCAATGGATTGGGTGGGAAAATTGGAAAAGCCCATATAAATCATATAAATATGGGAAAATCGATGGTTTCCAGTTAAGATCTTCCCTTAAACCAATCCATTGAGTCCAACAAAATATGAAGAGCGAAAGATGTCGAACACCTTGAAGCACGTTGACGACACAGTTCAGGGAAAAAAAAAACCGCTTGCCCCTAACATTAAATACCCAGTAGGATTGCGTCTATTCATTGCGGGGGGCTTCTTGGGGTCTCTTAACAGGGGGATGAAGTGATCTGAAACCACCCAGTTACCAGTGCCCAGCCCCTTGTCATGCGTACCTGGCAAGGGCGGATGATTAGCACTCAGGGGCCATGAGCCCCATCAATAGGGGTTTTGAGCTGGATTTTAATCGATCATTTCACATCATCATATTATCTGGCTGAATTATTGAGATAGTAATTCACTAGCCTGAAAATAGTTTATTTGTTTATTTGGGGGTGATTCCCCTTACTTTCCATCATTCCAGTGACGTCACGACGTGAGGTCATTATAGATATTATAGTTCATCCACACGACAAACAATGATATACACAGATCTTGATGAAAGTGACCCAACATGACCCAACACATCATCAAAATCACTCCAGCAGCCAAATTCGCCGCGCCTATGCCACATTCCGATTTGTTGTCAGAGACTGCTCGTATCAGCTCTCCAGCACGTTGTGCCAGATCCACGCATTGCGACACTAGGCCCTTCAGGGAGATGTGCTCAGCCATCTCTGCCGGCCCTTCCGCATATCCGGCCATGGTGACCATTCCAGCCTGGGTGATGGAACCTAACCCAAACAGGACGAGGAATGCCCCAAATAGCGTAGAACAAAATGATAGATGGTCTTAGATTGAGTTGATCTCATACTGTAGCTTCCAAGTTTCCAACTTGTCTTTCTTGTTTTGGACTATTGGACAACCATCAAACAATCAAATGACCGAAAATCGAAAGTTCCTTTCAAGTATAGGGAAAACACATGAAAATGGCAGGTAAATCATGGATCATCTTCCCATTTTCCATGGTTCACCCAAAACAATGTGGCACGTAAACAGCGAAGTAGCGTTCGGGTATCTGGTGCGGCGAATGCCTGCCCTAAAAATTCTTCGGACTGCTGCTACAGTGAGGCAACCAGCAACGGCCAAGCCGGGCTGAAACGGCTTGGCCCGCTTCACCCAGGCGGGAAAATAAACCACGGGAAGTGCAGCTTTCAATGGAAGTTGAGCGCCGACTTTCGCATGGCATGTCAGCATCAGAGGTGATCTTATCAAGCTGGAACCAAAAAGTGTTTTTTGGTTGGTGGTGCCTGCAGCATCTGCGACTATCATAGTCTGACTTAATCACTACCCAATGGAGCGGCATGAAGAATCCATACCAGCTTGAAGTCACTTGGAGCCAAAAGAACCCCAGCTCATCCACCGAGCCACCTGGTACCGACGTTGATCCACAAACCTCTTGTCTGCTGGTATGGGCAACTAATTACTACCTCTGCATAGTGCATGGTACAAATATCCTACTAAAACATGCCAAAACCCCTCAATTTGGGATAATTTGCCTAGGGTCCTCCTAAATCACTGCAGGTTTTGCTCCTCACACTAACGGCATCAAGTTCTGAGGTGGACGCGAGGGCGCCTTGGCCGTGCCCTGAGGGAAAAAACATGGCCCACAGTGCTTCATCAACTGGAGAGCTGCAGGTTGGCACTTGCTGTCTTCCTCGTCGCAAAAAAAAACCTTACACCATCATAGGTCATGATCTTTTTCAGTTCTCAGCAGGCAGCCGCAGAATCCCAACATACCAGGAGATTCTTCGGGGCCCATTTGGATCAAGAGACTTATGCGTCTGTTTTCCGTTACTCCGCTGAACCCCCAGACGAGGCCTGAAAACTCGAGTTGGCAGTTCGAAATTGAAATTCGCTCGGCCTTGGACATGGTTCCGGCACTGTCGATTCTTGATGGTCAGAGAAAAATGGAAGCATCTACTGTTTCATCTTCCTCGTCAATGGGACCTCTATATATATATATGCGCGGACCTATATCATGACACACACACATAAATAATGTATTGTAATGTTATACCTTAAATATGGTTTATGTATATATCTAATACATTTGATGTGTTGGGGACATTGACCTTGACCTCATTGATGGCTCAACAGGAAGCATCACAGCATTGGGCTCTCCCACCCAGGCGCGGCAGGCTTTGATGCTGGAATGCCTCTATGCACATGTTGCTCTAAGTATCTGCACCAGTTCCATTATAACATGGAGATGTATATTGATATGGCTACATGACTATATGTATATTATATGTTATGGATATACATGGATCATCATGAATCATCAAGCTGTACCACCATGTTCTTGTTTATCTGTTTTGTGACTGCGCACTCCCCTTCTGTGTTCAAACACACTAGAGCTGTATTGGTCTTCGCGGCTGACATCAGCCCATGCAACACTCCAGAATATACTGATCTCTGATCTCTCACACTAGCACATACAACTTGACAATGATATGCATATAATATATAATATCATATATATGTATATATGTATAATGATAATGCATATATACATATGTATGTATAAATATATATATATATATATTGCTGTTAATATATTACTATGAATATATTACTGTTAATATATTACTATTGATATATTACTATTAATATATTACAGTAGATACACTTATAATATTTATATACAGCACATTAGTAGAGATTGATATTCACAATGGTGCCTGGGCGACTTGGAGCTGGGCGACTGGGACGCGCCGGCACTGGTGGTGGTGCAGCCTTGAAAAAGAGTGGAGGACAGGACGGTCCAAACGAGGACTGTCAGAAAACCGGTAGGAAACCCATAGAAAACCATGGAAAACCGTAGAAAAACCATAGGAAAACCATAGGAAACCTACAATATCTATCAGAAATTATCAGAATCTATCCAACATCTATACTCTTTTGATATGTTAATGCTCCTTCAACTCTATGAAAACCGGATGAACGTTCCGACTTATTCCAAACTTGTAGGGTTGAAGGAACAACCCTGAGCACTTAACTTACACAAATGTATAAATCAACACATTGGAATTGGATGTTCACAAAAGGTGGATGTTCCATCAATCAATGCACACCTGTCAGACTGCCGACTTCATGGTCCTCAGTTTTTTACTTATCCTACCAGCCTCGAGCGAGGTTTGAGACGAGGACTCTCAAGCATTGGAAGCCCCCATGCTACTGCCAATTGGACAAAAATACATGTGGCTATAGATCAAAACCCTGGTACCCTGCTGAACCCCAAAGTAACCGGCAAACATATTTTCATATGTAGTACTATACCCATTCTTTGTTTCGACAGTTCGATGGCTTAGCTCATGATACCGCAGAATAACCAGCTTGGTCTCTGGCCCGCGGGGGCCGGGTGAGTCGATCCACAATGTCGCCTCAGACGTTTCTGGTGGAATTCTGAATTCGAAACTTCAAGAATTGAATCTACAGAGTTCTTCATGGATTATCAATGGATTATCTACTGAAATGAAAGTCATCAAAGCCGAATCACTGAGTTCTTAATGGATTATCAATGGATTATCAGTGTCCAAACGCGGTAAAGGTCCAGGAGTAACGCCATCCCGTTGCGATCCATCTCTTAGTGATCTGCCGACCGACCACAACGGCATCCCAAGACCATGGCTCTTTTCAACGCAGCCGCGCACATCGACCTGGATTCTCCAAAATCTGGTCCAACTCCGGGAAAAACAACATAGAAATCATATAGAAATCATATAGAAATCATATGAAGTCATAAATTATAAAAGCAAATCCAGATAAATCCAGGCTCATAAGAGAACACAACTGGTTTGAAGGAAAACAGTGCGTGCATTTGTTTTCCATTCAGAATTTGTGGGGCTGCACCCCATGGTAAACTGGCATAAACCACCGCATAAACTAGCAGTGGCTGGCATCTTTGGCTCCTAAATCCTAACTTTCTGATATTGGGGCAAATGTGCCTGGGGGATAGTTATGGTTGGTTCATGTTGGTTCCATTAGCTGGCCGTTGTTGAATATTCCCGAGGCATCTGAGACCCAAACCCCCCGGGACCGAGCGAGTTCCAGCAATTCCTGGTCAAGTGGCATGGATCTCGATCGCATGGTGCAGCGGGTGATCCCGATCATTGACATGCAAACAACATCAAACAACCATGCTGAGAGGTCAAGAACTGGGATAAAACTGATATGATATACTATCATGATATATCATGATATAACATATGATATCATCTTTGACGAACAAATGGGATACAAACCCTGATGTGGCTCCATGGCAGATTTTCCAGCAAAGGTACGTCAGTGGATGTCAGTGATAGACACTGCAAGAACAAGTCATGTTTGATCACCACCAACTAGCAGCTTTTCAGGTTGAAATGCAGCTCATCACAGAGCTGAGTACCATCTCCGAGCCAATCTCAAGTCGATCATTGGAAATCATTGTTGTCAGGAGGCCGTCAAAGGCTGGCACCCTATGGCCAGATCATTCCACGATCCTCGAATCTGTTGGGCATACCAACACAGCTTTCGACCCTGCCTTGGTTGTAAACCGCAGCAGTGGATTCTTCAAACCTCAGTGACACAGGCAGTCGACATGAGCAGCAAGTCCGAGCAAGTCCATCTCACAGGCAACATCATAACCCGGCTTGCCCGCTTTTGGCACAACCTTCCTGAGGTCTAGTCATTGGCTTTAAAATCTTTAAATATGTGAGACGATGGCTGGCATATTGAGCATCCCACCGTCGTCATCGTTTTGGCTTCCCACCTCTTCTGCCTTGGCTGGCTGGGTCTCAGGACCCTCCGCCGCCGGAGCGGGCTCCACAACGGGGTCCGCCACGGGGTCCACCACGGGACGGGCGCTGACGGAAGGGGCGATGGGTTCAGCCATGGGCGCGGCGGAGGGGCCATCGGAGTTGGTCTGCTTGGAGGGTGTCACGTGCACCTGCAGCAAGATGAATATACTGTGAATGGAACCTGCTAATGTCTGCTGCTACTTGTCAGTCCTCACAAGCATCCACTGCGAATGTGCCCAACTTTGGCATATAGATACCATAATACAAGGTCCAAAATAGCAAACCAACATGGCCCAATACCTCGGCTTCATCGAGATCATCGAAGTCGAACATGCCCCCGTCACCTTGGCTGTAGGATCCCCGGCTTCCTTCTGTGCTGGATGTTTGAACAACCAGCAAATATTTCACCACCAGCACCGCCAGGATTCCCATATTCAACCTACATCAATTATCATCAATAAGTACTGAGTGGGTGGGACATGTGCAAAACATGGACTGTGTCTATCTGTATCTTAAGGCGAAGACGTTCGCTGGAACTGGCACCATGATCACCATCCTGCAGCATGCAGAAATCGTTTCGAACAGGCACTAAGTAGTTCCAATAGCTGGGAGAATGTTCAACCCCAAAGCTAGGATCTAATTTATCAGTCTCTGTTCATTTTCTGTATTTGTAAAGGAGCCGAGCTTGTTCCAAATCTAATAAGCCAGCTGGGTATAGCTGCTAAAGCAGGCATCAGGCAATTTCACAAGGTTATAGTGGGCTATCGAGGCTCATGGCAGGCTAGAATGGGTTGACATAGCTCTGCGGATCCCTGATACAAAAATATAAATTCGCTGCACACCGGCCTTCTCAGGATCTGTGAACAACGTTGGGTCCGGATCTGATGCTGGAGGGGTAGCTCGAGGCTGCGCTGATGCAGGCTCTGGTTCGGACAGCTTCTCTGGTGCAACTGGAGGCTGTGCTGAGAATGTGGATGCCCCTTCACTATTCTCAAACCTCTGCTGCTGCGGTTCTTCCTCACCAGCTGCCTGGGTCTGTGGTTGAGCGTCATCCGCCATCTTCACATCTTGCGCCATCCAGCTCGATTCCTCCAAGTTGGCTGACGCCTCCGGCTCTTTGCGAACTGGGAAGTCAGGGAAAAAGTCGCCATCTGAATCTTCCCCAGCACCTTCATCCTGACTTTCATCTGAAGCCATGTGAAACACTTGAGGCCCTAGGCTGGGCACAGGCCCCGCGCTTGGAACTGCGGTAGCTGCTGCCGCTACCGTGTCCGTCTCAGCAGCTGGCGGCACGGGCGGATCTGGTTCTTCCACACTGCGCGATGCTTCTGTGGATCTGGACCTCAGGTGGCCGTGCTTGGCGAATGGTTGGCAAATATCCTCATCAAATATGTCCACTCAAATCCTTGTTGGTAGTGCAACTTTTAAGGTTCAACGCACTGTCACCTGTATGATGGACCACGTGTACAGTAATCCTCACACTTGTCATCAGGTTTAACTGATTTTGTATGCCGGATAAACCTTGATTATTGCGGATTATTGCACCCTACTGCAAACAAACCATTTGCGGGGCAAGGTGTGTTTGTGCCCACTAACACAGTGCCTTGGATGGGCCGGCGCCATGGGAGCCATCTCCAAAGTATCACAGAAAAGCTGAAGCTAAGTCTCTGACATGGCTTGCTTCAGCCTTGAAATCAGCATGCCTTTGGACTCTCCAGGCACCACCTGAGACACAAATCATCAGCATAACTCATGGACTCAACATGCTTAGCCTGAGATCGGTGCGTTGATGCCTTCGGCTTCGCACCTGCGAAGATCGATGGATTTCATGGAGGTTTGGCATGGTTTGGCCCTGTATTGTGGATATATACCCTGCCGAATGTGCATTTATGATGGGTAGTGCCGTGCTGAAAACGTCAGTTTGAACGCCATGCAGGAGAGCATGCATGCCTGAAGGTTTACGGCCCGGAAGCAAATCAGCCTATTTTGGCAGGAGAAGGCATCCAAGAATTAAGAATTGGGGTTCATCTCCAAATATCCGACACGATAATACCAATCCGTCACCCGCATAAAATTCACATGGGGTTGAGCCTGGCCTCAACAGCAGATCCTCCAGGGGAAGCCAAAAAAGTTCAGAGATAGAGGCCTCAAGATGGATCCCCCAACTCACCAAGATAAGCCAACTCTTAGGGAAAGCGGTGGCAATTGTTTGGAACATGTTGGAACAAGCCATTGCCCCAGGTTTTCTCCCCTACGAGTGTCCAGTGGTACTGCAAATTCGGGAACTGGCGGGAGCACACTTTCTGGATGTGACAGGCTTTGCCGGCAGAACGTCCGTAGGAACTCTGGTTTGTCTTGGAACTATTCATTGTAGGGTCTGATTGAGGAATGATAGCAATGAAAAATCCACCATTGAGAGGGGATTTCCCAATATTCCATTTTCCACTGATTCTCCTTCATCCACCACCTGTTAGATTAATCCCCATGGCTGCGGGTCCGATGTGGCGCCCTCTGAGCAGAGAACCCGCGGTCGTGGTGCCGCCTCGGGAACCACGTCCGCCCCGTCCGCCCCGCAGCTCGGGACTTCTTCCTGGATGACCTGACATCAGCACAAGCTGCTGGGGCATAATCATGGGGTATACCCTCTGGTAATTTGTTACATGGCGATTGAAAATGGCCATTTATAGTGGATTTTCCCATTAAAAATGGTGATTTTCCATAGTTATGTTAAATTACCAGAGAGTAATTAGTTGGGTATAACTGTATAACCTACTCTCAAGATGTCAAGATGATGCATAATGTTTCACCTACATCACCTTTCAAAAACAATCCCCACCATTTTGGCTTCATAGAATGAGTCATATGATTCATAGGATTTTCACCTGGTGATACCCTACAACCGGCACAAATACCCTATAGACTGGTGACTCCTCCAGATCACGCTAATTTTAGATGCCCGACAAGCCACTTTTTGCCGGGGTTGATAGTTGTCCAATGTTTTCCCATCAAAATGGACTACTAGACATTATGAACCCATATGTCAGACCAATCATCTGCCCTTCACCATCTAGTTTCGCCAGAAATCTGCTGGACAAAACCTACAAGGGCGCCTCCGGTGCTACAGCTGGTGGTTTCCTAACCTCCTGGTGTGGCGACGTTGCTTCTGGGCTGGCCTCACAGCATCACGGTTTTCTTGAGGTTTCGCTGTCCCATGATACACAGCAAACATGGGAACATGAGTTCTCCAACGTCATGAATCATGGAGAACTGCCATATGCATCTATATCTGATATGCACATGGATAAATATAGATAGATTATTGTAGACGAACCTTCCCAACCCAACCTCCAGCTCGATTTCTTCAACGTCACTCTCCAGGTCTACATGGGGCGGATCTTGCGCAGTAGTCTCCTCTGGCTGCTATGGATGGGATACACATGTGCGATGGGATGCACACATTTGTTTGATAGATATTGTTTGATAAAAGAACATGCTATGTATGTTTGTGATGCAATTTATTTGCTTATATATTTATCTATAGATAGCTTAGATTAAATTAGATTAGATTGGATTAGATTAGATAGATTTCATCCTACCTACCTAGCTGAATGTCAGTATGGTGGCCCATTGGTGGCCCATTGGTGGCCCATGGCGCTCCTCCTCCACCACTCGGTTTCCCAGGAATTCAAAGGGGTCCGGCGGAGGATCCACAGGCCGTGCCGGCTCTGGAACCGCCTTGGGGAATGGAGACCTCGGCGACTCCGGGAGTTTCCTGCACATTTATGGCTCCCATTCCAAGTTCTTGGGATTATTGATATCCATCCAAACCTAGCATATTAGTATCAATACTTGCGCATCACTTGGGTAAACCAACAGGAAGGATGTATTCAAATACAGTGAAAACGGTGAAACACATTTAGCAAGAGGAAGAGTTTTATAAGCACGTTTGTTTATACTCTATAGGCTATAGGCTTCAAGGTCTTTTCTGAGCGCAGGGGACACTCACAATCCACTACTTCATAGACAATTTTGGTCGGTCAAGCTATTCTTTCTTGGGTCTCCATTTGCACCTTGGCCGAAACTCGCCACCAATTTGGATCAGCTTGGCCCGTTGGGTCCTCACTACACTCGCCTTTTGTGTCTTTCACCAAACATCATCTGCTGGTCTCAACCCATCCCAACAACAAGTTATTGGGGGATCAGCATCCCATTTTTCGCCGGGAGCCAGGTCGACCCTCAAAGCATGCCACGGGCTGGGTTTGGTGCAGGGCAATGGGAGGACCCGTTGGCTGGGGAAGAAGCTCTGCCTGCATCCCATGGCGGCCGCTAAATGATGGACATTTATACTATAAATGATGCATTTGTAGATGGTTTACCTATAAAACACAGCTATTTTCCATAGCTATGTGACATTGCTGGAGTGTTTCTGGTGATATAACTTGATATAGCTTAACTATACTTAACTGCTATAGTCTGTGGTTGTCCAGTTACATGCCTGACTTCCATCATGGAACCTCAAAATGTTCATGACCACTAAAACATATAAATATGTAGTTTTCAAGAGGGAATCTATTGCGCTTTGGTACTCAAACATAGCAATGGATAAAAAACCCTTTGGATGAAGGCTTCACGAAAACAGAATCATACAGAAAATCTGAATTCCCCTCATAGATGGTTGATTTTCCCACAAAAAACCTTCATCTATTGGGGATTTTCCAGCAAGCCATTTATGATTCCCAGAGACGATCTATCCCCTGACCCTGAAGCCACTGATCTGATGGATATTCTAACATGCTAATGGGATTTTGTGGGTTTTTATGGTGCACTTAGCTCAATGAATTCAATTGATTTGATGATGTTTAAAGCTGATTTTCCATAGCTATGTTCTTACCAGAGGGTATCTCATTCAAAAAAAAAATGCAAAGATTCTCAAAGCTCCCAAGTTCAAATCTCCACAGAAAAAAACTGCGAAGTTTCGCCGCAGCAGTTGTCGACATCCGTTCCCTCCTCGAGATCCTTGGGAATCTGGGTATCACCTCCCAGTGGCAGAACGGAACAAACTCCCACGTGGATCACGTGGAGAAGTTGAACTTTGGATGTTTCGGTTCCCCTGCATTTATTCCGAATACTGAGAAAAGCTGGTTGGTGGTTGACCTACCCCTCTGAAAAATATTAGTCAAATGGGATTATTGTTCCCAATATACGGGGAAAAAACATGTTCCAAACCACCAACCAGAAACCTATACTGACCCCTTAAAATCTTGGACAATGCCCGACTCATCAACTCCTAGCGGTGGAAAACATGGGAAGACTGCCACGTCTGTTGATTTCAGGTGATATTCGGCCAATTCAGAGCCTCGCAACTCTTCATTCGTGCACGGTGTATCCTCCTCCAACAGGCATTAGTGAGGCATGGGGGAGGAAAAATGTGGTGACACTTCCAGAATTTCGGCATAACAACACATTGTTAACAGCCAAAACAGGTAAACAAACCAATATTAAAACATATGTCTCGCTATGATAATTCTTGATCTTGTAGTAAGCATCCAATATGGATTTTCGGTATGGTCTGTCTGAAAATGGCGGATGCAAATAGGATGATCCATTGCACATGGAATTCTGGTGTCCTATTTTCAGTAACTCTAAATGATAGCAAACCAAATCGGGGGCGTCACGTTTGACTAGCCAATTTGGGTCTATCCATCTGGCTAAATAACAACATATTTCAACAGCCGGCCAGTAAGGTTATAATAAGGTTGATATAATTCAGCCAAATCCGTCATATAACACCATATAAATAAATTCACCACTATTTTAGGAATGTATTTTACTTCTCCTAGCTTTTTTGGGGTTGCGGTATATCCATGCTAAGTTCTCCAACCCAAATCACTCCACCGTTGGACACATTTTACGATTGGGAAACTCTGATTGTGGCTCCTTGGCTTCCTCGAATGGCCATGGAATGTGTATAGTGTGGATACAGTAAATATGGATAATTATGTGTGTACAGTGTAGGTATACACATATATTAATATACATATATATATATATATGTATATAACTGATTACAACTGTATATATTAACCGTTTAACCCGATTTTTTGATGTTTCTTAGAGACTATAGACACAAACCGCTGAAGTTTATTCCCATTAGACCTTTCAGGTTGACCCAGCTGTGAGGACCTTCATCTTGAAACGCAGCTGCTCTTCTGCCTTAGATATCAGCTGATCTTCGACCCAGATCCATGGGTAAATTTTGAGTTAAAACGATGGTTCAATATTGCTTGCTAATCATTGATATCATCATTTTTAATTATTAATATTCCCCGATTCTTGTTGCTTTAACCCCTAGGCATCCACTGGTTATGCGAACACACACACACACACATATATATATATATACAATTTACATATGTATCATCTTAAATGTATGATGAAATGGCTATCTTTGAGGGTTACAGGGCTGGTCATATCCCCCAAATCATCCACACATCACAACACACACCCTGAGATTTTGGTGAACAAAACATGGACCAAAATGGACTCAGTGACTCTGCCGAGGTTCAGCCCGGTTCAATTCCGCCAGCAGTTTCTTGATGACCTCGCACTTGGCGTAGAGACCCGAGACATCAAGGCCTCGTCGCGTCGCTGAAAATTGCAGGAGCGATGGATGGAGATTCAGCACATCCACCATCGATTTTAAACAGCAGGTGCTGGTAATGATAGTGGTGGATTCTGATAGATATGTGTAGATTATGTATTGTGTATCTTCTATAATCTATAATTACTATATATATATGATATATATTGATATATACAAACACGTAAAGAGAGATCAATCAACAGACATGTTCTTTCATAGCTGCTTTGAGAATCTGTACCATTCACTAGATGCTTTACCTTTAAAGCCATGGTGGCCTCCAAATCGAGGCCAGGACCCATCAACTTGCATTCCTTCATCAGCGCTCTCATAGGGATCACCTACCGCACTGAGTCGGTGAGGAGAAAATCTATAGGATCCGTGCTGAAAACAGGTCGATTCTTCCAAATATCAAATGGATGGAAAGGGCCAGCCCACAGGAAACCACGCTTTTTTCCCGGAATATCAAGTCTTTCCTATAGATTATCATATATAGATTTCCCCTTAAACGAATTCTGGAAGATATCATCTCCAAGTCTGTGCCCTGCGAGCCTCCAATGCACTTCCTTGTGCACAGGTCAGAATGGCTTGAGTTACATTAGCTTGATGCAAATCTTCCAAGTTACAAATTTATATGATGATCATATATATATATAATATATATATATATATGCATATATAATATAATATATAACTGCAATTAATTGAAGAGAAAATGTCATTCTCCAAAATCTCATCAGTTCCTTTGGCTTTTTGCATTCAACGCGATCCCTGAGTGATCATGAAGTAAGCCACTGTTTGGCAAGTGGCTTAATGTGGGTAAAACAATGCCGTATTTTTACCACCCATGACTGGGAATGGTAAACATACCACCTATTTATGGTTATTTAGGGGATGGTTTATCATGGTTTTAACCACATTATAGAAGTTGTATATAACCAGTTCCCTGCAACCACGATGGCTGGTAACCATGGCTGCTGCTGAGCATGGCTGAGCCCTTCACGGTCTGCCAGCTTGGAGGAGTTGAGCGCTAAGCCTGGCGTTTCTTGGGGAGGCCAGTGGCTCAAACATGGAGATCTTGAGCATGGCAGGTTGGTTGTTACAACAGTCAGATGGAGATCTGGATACATCAACATGAACCATGATACATGATACATTTGGGTGTTTGATGCTGTTTGCGGAAGTTAGCCATGGAAATTGAGGATCATCTGTTGTAAATAAGGTTTGAGGCTTAGATTGCGAGGTACGAGTCATCATCACTTTGGGTGTCTTACTTGCTGGCAGATCACCTCACTAAGCGATTTCCGTCTCCCAAGTCAGCATGCCTCGTTTGGCTGCAGCTGCAATCTCCTCACCTGACTTGAGACCCTCTGATGGTCTGAGTATTCTGGGATGGTCCAATATGGTCCCACTGCACTTGGGATTCATGAAGTGCATCTGGTTCTCAGTTGACTTGAGATATATTATATATATATAAATGAGCAATCTCGAAAACCCTAGGTTCACGGAAAGGACATCCACAAATTTGGGAAGGTCCCATCGCTTACCACACGTTTGTACAATAATGATATGGTAAACTTGGGGGGTATCGCTTGCAGGAAACTGCTACATTTATATATATAATTCACACACATCAACGTCCAATTTGGGTATCGCTAATGTGGATATTAGAGAAATACAATGACATAACCTTGAAAAGGGGTATCGCTAATTTGGGAAGCTCCCATCGCTTACCGTGTGTTTTTAACAATTTCCATCAATTTCCATAAACCAATGTCCGTCCTAATATTTAGTATTGCCGGTTTTTTTTTGGCGGTGGCTCATATATAATTATTTATAAAATAATAATTATAATTATATATATATAATTATACTATACATATATCCCAGCAATTGGCTATATATATATGCAAATTTTCAGGTATCATCGGCGTACAGATTCTGCCAAACACCCCCACCATGCCAAACTCGGGCGCCCGCTAGCCGCCCACTTTGCACATGTCTTGAGCTGCTTGTTCCTGTCAACCTTCCACTTCTCATTGCTGTAGAACTGGTTGCTGTCCTTGATCAAGTCATTGGAAAACACTTCACTACCACGCCTCCCAGAAAAGTCTAGGATTTTTTCGCCGCAGCCAGCGGGTTCGCCAGGGGTTCAACGGTTCAACCCCTCTAAGGCCATTGCTTCGATGTCAATGTTGCTGTCTGCTGGTCTCTCCGGAGCCTGCCCAGCGAGACCGGTCACTGCCTTTTAAGCTAAACCTTTCATTGCTCCTCATTTGACCCCGCTTCCCTTGGCGATGCTGTGACCATGAAACTCAAGCGCAAAGTTGGATTGACATGGTAGCAATTGCCAGCATGGACGGCCTTCTGAATGCTATGACCATGGCGATCATATGGTCTTTATGGTCTTGGAATATCTCTGGTCTTGGGGCCCAGACCCGCTCATGCGATGGGGCAACATCTTCTACATGTTCACCGCCCGGCCGGGGTGCTTCTGCTGATGGTACCTGCCCGGAATGCTGGCATGCCTCCGAATTAGATGCAAAGACATGCGAACATATTGAGATCAGACATTCTTCAAATGCAAACCCAGTCTAAACATGTTGTCTCTTTGTGTGGCCTGTGATGCACCAACATCGCCTTGTGCATGTATAGC
>Ga0126342_10008809_pt1 | contig 18076 bp, 11 predicted proteins | sample Cyp1metagenome_FD_92528 | JGI IMG/M metagenome (GOLD analysis project Ga0126342, IMG submission 92528) | Coral microbial communities from Lord Howe Island, Old Settlement Bay, Australia - Cyphastrea 1 metagenome | ecosystem: Host-associated > Invertebrates > Cnidaria > Coral ... | reverse complement strand
TTTGGCAAAATGATATTTTGGCAAAATGACACTTTGGCAAAATGATATCTTTGGATACACGCTGGCCGCTTTCCAAACAAACACACTGTTCAAAGCAAACGGTTCTGCAAATTGGTTCAAGAAATAGCCGCAATTTGAATGGCAGAAGAACCAAGCCAAAGGTCTTTGATCTTCACCGGAAAAACAGCAGCAAGAACATCATGAAGCAAACGGACCCCCAGGAGCCCGAATATCCGCTACGAAGCCTGATTTTGATTTGCTGATACAGCTGCGCCGTATTTTCCAATCGAATGATTGTTGAATTGAAACATGTTGAATTGCAATGTGTGCTCAATTCCTAAAGATCTTTTTTTGTAAGTGGTAACCCCAAGATTAAATCCCTTCTTCTTAGCTACCCCCAATAATAAAACACTTCATTCATTCGTTGTTGGTTGGTTTATAAACACCATGCTTGTAACTGTACATTGACATTCATTAACTACGATGCTGCCTAAGCCGACACTAACAAAAAATGCACAAGAAAAATGTTAACCGTTAACTGTATATATATTATTATATATATATACATACATATATACACATATATATACACATATATATATATATATATACATAAATAAATTTATATACACACATATACATATATATATACACATAGATATATATATATATATTATCTACTTCTAAACCCATTGACCTAACAAAAATGGGGCACCGGCAGGTCCTTCCTGCAACTCGCCTCCACGCCTTCCAGCGCCGCCGCGGCCGCCGCGCTGGCGGCAACAGGGCGACGCCTCGGAAAACAGGCGCCTCGGAAAATCCCTGGGGATTTCACCAGAAAAGATGGGGAACATATTAGAGTAGATATGAACCACCCCATTTTAAGTGTTCTAAAGTGTACTAATAGTTGAAGCACCCCAGAGATATATAGAGTTCTCTCATATAGCATTTTGAAACCACCCGGCCCATTTTTTGAAGTGTAATGTCAACCCCGGATTAATACACCATGGTTTATTAATTAGGGAGGTACTCCTCCAATACTCATAATCTAACAGTTTGCTTTTGAAAATGGCCCAGTCGAAATAGTTGATTTACCCATCTAAAATGGTGATTTTCCATAGTTATGTTAGCTTACCAGAGGGTATATATATTAGATATACAATTGGTTATACATTAGATTTTTAAATAACCAATATAACCAATATTAGATTTATTTAATATAACCAATATATTAGATTTATTTAATATAACCAATTGGGATATCTTGGTTTTTACATATCAGATATACAATCCAATTCTTTATATATATATATATATAACTGGGAAGCAGCAAGAAATGGATGATATTAGATTTATATAGACCCACAATCATGAGTCAGTGTCGGTCCCGAATAATTAACCACAGCCAAACAATTTTTTGGGGAACCGCCCAAGAAGTGACAACATGTTTGAACCAACCAGGGGTTTAGCAATCCCTGGGCTCTTGAGCCCTTACGTTCATGGGGAGCTGCTGAGTTCAATTCCTACATACAAAGATAGATTTGTTTTTCCTTCTCTCGGTGGGGAAAGCAGCTGCTGCTGTCAAACTCACGCCCTTTTCTTGGCTGACAGTTTTTTCTTATATCGCAGAAATGACCACAGTTTTTGTTTAGCATGGCGATTGTCCTACTTCACGGTGGGTTTGATGCAAACTTTCGCTGATTGAATTCATGAAACCTAGCTTGGCCTTGCTTTTGGTTTGGAACCCAAAGACCCAAAGATGGGTCATTTGAAGGAAACTCATTCATAATTATATACAATCCAAGTGTTATATGTGCAATATATACATGTTGGCCAGATATGTGTTGCGAGCAATGTTTAAATGTATTTCGATCACCCTTGCACGCCTTCCGCATATGACATAAGATGACCAAAGGTTTGACATGTCCATGTCTCCTTTGGTCAGGAATTGGTCTCTTTGAGCTTGCGATTGAAAGCGGGCAGTTTCGACAAGGTGAAGGAAGCGATCGAGGTCGAAGTGGTCGTTTCGTTTCGGCTGGCAAGATGGGGCGGTAGCTAAACTCAATGAACGCAAGGGTCCTGGTAAGGGGAGATGTTCCACGCAATTTCAAAGCCTTTTTTGTGAGTTTACATGTTTGGTTTTTTGTTGTTGTTGTTGTTGTTGTTGTTGTTGGTGGTGGTGGTGGTGGTGGTGGTGTTGGTGTTGGTGTTGGTGTTGGTGTTGTATGTTATTGTGTTTTCTTGTGTTTTCTTGTGTTTTTTGTATTTTCTTGTATCTTCTTGTATCTTCCCATTACATTGTTTTTTCGTGTAAATCCCAATGTTCTTCGCTTATCTCCCGTTTTTGTTGGTGAAAATTCCTCAACTGCCAGGGCATGATGCGCGCCTTAAATCAAGAGCAAAAGGATGAGGTTGAGAAGAACGAAGCATGCAACAAGGCTGGGTCACCGCGGTCGGTTGGGTACGGGAACTTAAACGTTCATTCAAGAACCAATACAGTAAGAACTTGACCATCAAGACTTGTGGATTCAACCATCAAAAAATAGGTGAAAAGCAACTGGTGAAGTGTAGTTCAATACAACATCATTTGTTGATATCTTTTGCCATGACGGGCGGAATATATGATGCCCAGCGAGTTTTGATTTTTGGGTATCGTGGATGATCGGATGGGTTAGGATTTAAGTCTAGAAGCAAGATGTGGGATAGCGACAGCAGCTACTAGCACAAACGCCAGCGAGACACGTAGGACATATAGAAATAGCCTGAAATAGCTCAGAAAATGATGGATCCTGAAATATACATATAATATTCATGGTGTATCACCCAAAATAGAAATGAATCTGGCAATAGTCAAAATGGATGATGTCGTCTCTGAGCATGATTTATGTTTGTTGCTCCCCTCGCTATCCCAGTGTAAAATGTCCGCAGCCATCTCAAAAAACAATGTGATAGCCTACCAAAAGCATACCAATTAAGCCCCAAACAAAAGATATGCAGCTAAGTAAGGCCATTTGGGCATTATGTTAGTCGATTTAGTTATATGCCTGTGGTGCCCCAAATTTGGATCTCGTTTCAACAGGCTTCGGAATGATCTCTGCCAGGACTTTGAAGACAACACTGCATCCACAGATGAGAAGACACAACAGCAAGAGATGAGCAAAGGTCAAATTGGTCCGGAGACCTACTTCTTCAAATCCCCCTGCACCCACCATGGTTTTCGGTGTATGATTCAGACTGCTGGAGGCCAGTTTCACCAGAAATTCAGTTGCATCAGGGTTCCTGAACCTACGGGAAACTGATTTTTGGATGATGAAACAGCATTAAAAACACCATTTTTGGACATGTAAAACCATGTAAAGCCATGTGAAACCATAGTTGCCTTGCCTTGAGATTTTCCCTTTGAGCAATCCATTGATTGGCCTCTTCCATGGGTCCAGCCCTGGTGATTGGCCTTGTGGTGCCCAAGGTGAATGGAAGCAGGAGATTGCAGCAGTGGAGTCGGAGATCTCCAAATTGAACCTGGGAAGAAGTTGTCATCCCATTAATAGTGGTTAATAGTGGTTAATAATGGTTAATAATGGATAATAATAATGGATGTTACATAATATAACTATATCTGGTTGGTGGTGACTGGAACCATGGAATTTTATGACTTTCCATATTGGGAATATATAATAATCCCAACTGACCGACTCCATCATTTTTCAGAGGGGTAGGTCAACCACCAACCAGATTGGGATTTGATGCAACAAACTTCGATAGAAAAAACCTCAGATTTCATCAAGAAGACCTGGGATTTTTAGATGTGACAGATGAGTGATAGGTACAATGTGGGGCCCCCAAGATAGCTAAGTTGGTTTATTACTCCAGTAACTATGGTTTATGGTACTTATAACTATAGTTAATGGGGTTTATAAACCAACAAACATCACTGGGGGGGCCCACATTGTAGGTTGGTTTAGAACCAGGAATTATAGGGGATACATCGTAATATGGCTGTTTTTTTAGGGCTTTGTTACGTTCGGCATCCTGTTTTTTTGTGTCCCATGTTAGAAGCCGGTTATATGTATAATATATATATATGGATAAATTTCATCACGACCTCACGTCGCGACCGAGCCCTGGGAATCATGGTTTTTATAGAGGAATCATCCCCAAATGGCCGCAAGATTCAGGTTAGTGAAATATTATCATTTACCCAGATATATATATATATATGATATATGGAATTTCCCCAGTATGAAGGAGAAAAAAAACCACAACAACTGGCTGCTACCTGCTGACATACCTTCGAATTTATAATTTCCGTTGGTGAAATCCCCACGTGTGCTGTTTGCTTCCCTGCCTTCTCGTCCATTTACGTCCAGTGGCTGACCCAGCCCCGATAAGGAAAGGAGAGGTGAAGGATTTAGAAGAGCAGAAAAAGGCACAGAGATCTCTTCCGAGTGCTGTGGGCATCTGTGGGCTACGGGGTTCCAAGGAATTAGTTATCCACCAGCTTTGCTAACAGCGGGTTGTTCCATTCTGGTCTTGAACACCTTGCTGTTGGTAAGCTATGCTCATTTTATGTCAACCCAGGTTCATAAGAAGTAGTCATATGAAGTTTATACATGTACTAATCATAGAACTGGATGATGGGAAAATTTACAGGAAACCCCTATATTTGATGGTAAAAACCATGGTTTCCTGTAGATTTTCCCTTAAACCAATCCATTGAACTAAGCCTAAATATACACATGGTGTAGGGGTCCAGATTCCCATTGGATTCTGAGACCCGAGACATGGCATGATCGCTATGTCTCAGGCAGCCACTGAGACCAGGGCCAAGGAGAACAGTCTTGAGCTCAGATACCTTGGAGGAATTGCATTTTTTTAGAGCCATTGAGCTATTGAGGATTTAGATACAACAAGTGGGGAGGTGGCCTCCAAAAAAGTTGAGTTTAGATGACTTTCTGACTTTGAGAGGTATTTTTGGAGCTGAAATAATGACTATCAGCGAAGACCAATGAATACCCCAGTGCTTTGCTGGCTACAGGACGTTAAACCATGTTTTTTTTGGGTTGTTGATCATTGTTGGTCGATGTATGGCACACATCAGAAAACCATTGCCAGCAGCCTACCCCGCCCTATAGTGGTCCATGTACCTAATGACATAAATGGGCGCATTTCCCCCTTCAGCTAAAAGGTTGCGCACCCCAGTCAGTTATGAGTTGGTTTAGAAGTTTAGAACCTAATCCAAACCGTAGATAATCGTAGATATCTCTACCAGAAACACGTCTTTCTTAATTAGTTCGCTAATATTATATAATTGCTGGTGAAACTATCCATGGTGGATAAAGAAATGTACCCTCTGGTTATTTAACATAGCCATGGAAAATGGCCCATTTATAGATGGCTTACCTATTAATAGCATGGTGATTCTCCATGGCAAACTGTTAGTCATAACCAGATGGTAACGATTATTATGGTGGATAACTATCAATAAACACATCCTACCCTCTGGTAAACTAACATAACTATAGAAAATCACCATTTTCAATGGGAAAATCCACTATCAATGGTCATTTTCAATATTATGTTAATTTACCAGAGGGTAATCCAAATCCCTGCGATGATTTTGCTGATTTTGGAGTCGGAGGCGAGTTCGTCAGCATGGCCGCAGACCAGCGCATGACGCAGAAGATCCTGGTGGAGGTGTGTTCGTCACACCGATGAACCAAGGGCTATGGCGGATATGGATGTTGTCGATCTACGAATTGCTTGGCTTTTCCCATTAAAAAGATCCGTAAAGTGGACTATTGAGTCTTAGCAGGCTGAACGGAGTTTTGCCAAGCCGTTGTGCTTTTTGTTGGACTTTCTGTTTGTTTGCTGGCCCTGACAAAAGATGGAATTCACATGGAGGATCTAAAGTTTTTACCCGTAATTACCGAAATATTTTTGTGTTTTGTATGTTAAACCTGCACCGTTCGCCAATTTGATTTGATGTAATCTATTCATCTATTCCACTCACTCGTTTTTCCCCCATTCTGTTGATTGAACTCGCCATTTGTTGGGTGCTCAATTTCCCATGCCTGCCAGTTTCAATCCATATTTTTTTGTGGCCAGATATGGCCACTGTCCCCCCCACGGCAGGCACAGACTGTGTTGGAGAAGATCTATGAGGGCGTGTCATTGGTGCAGGCGCTAACCCTGAAATTCGCACAGCTTTAACGGAAACTCATCGCCTTCAACCCCCAACTGATGGCAGGGTCCATGTTAATTGGGGGATGATAGGGGTCTTCTATGTTTTTACAGCCATGCAGCATGCATCTAACCTTGTACAGTTGCATGTCAGCACGAAGATAGACCTTCAACAGCTGCAGAATGAAAAAAAACATGTATCTAACCTTTGAAGCAAAATCAAGCTTTGCTCCAACTTGTGTCGCAGAGCACATTTTCCAGCAAGTACTCTGGAGCGGCTGAAATGATGGCGCATTCTCCCTTCAGTCAATCCATGCGCATCCGGATGGTACTTGTAGCATCTTGTACCGTGCCACCCATGGATGGTGCCATCCTTTGGCATCCAACGAGTTGACGGCGTCATGTTTTCAACGACTGCAGGGACATGGAACGATGGGGAACACACAGAGATATCGTGGATTTGATGTCGATCTAAATGTGGAAAAAAGCATGACATGTTTTGACATGTTGCAGGACCCATGGGACCCATGACATGGAACGGGGTAACTTTTTCCTAAATTCAAATCTCATGAGCAGTGGGAACAACCATGGGAGCTTTAAGTAGCCATGGTTAAGTTGCAGGAAAACATCCTTAGGTTCCCGGAGGATTCCAAAAATCATCAAAAATCAGATCCAGAGTTGGGGAAGGTAATCACTCCGAACCTACTATTCCTGGTTGGTGGTTTGGAACATTTTTTAGTTTTCCATATATTGGGAATAATCATCCCAACTGACTAATATTTTCAAGATGGTCAAAACCACCAACCAGCTACTATTCAATTGTTTGGTGGCCCCCTCACAATCGTCCAAACTTCCACATCCAGAAGAGCCTTGAGATTCAACACCACAACTTCGACGATGGGGGGCAGCACGCGCATCACGCGGAAAACCATCATGTCCACAAGTTCAGCTCAATCCAGATTGCGGCAAGGAATAGACCCCTCCAGAAGCCAAACAGTTGAAACATGTCCGGGCAAATTGGTGTGGAAAGAGAGCTTTAATTGTGTGTCAGTGGCTTTGATGCTAATGTGTGTGATACTGTACATCCACGAATATGGAACAAGGATTCCCACTCGACTAGCTTTTTTTGGGAGGACATCAGCCGCTAAACAGTGGATCAATGTGTCTATATGTTTGTATGGTTTCGAAGGTCAATGGCCAATTGGTTTGAGCAACCAGCGGAGGAGTTTGCCATATTCGCCAGAAAATGAACGCGTTTTTGCATTTTTTTCCTCCTCCCAGGTATCCAAGCCTAGGCATGTCCCATTTTGCCTCATGTTACATTTCATTCGACAGCTCCGATCTTTTGCAGGCGCGCAGCACGCGGCAAACCGTGCCTGGCTTTGCAGCCCGGGAGCCGAGCTTTGTACATTATAGTACCAGGTTTTGAAGATAGGGACCATGGGAGTACGGCTGTGTCTTCTGCACTTCACAGATGCAGGAGGCACAATGAGGTGACAAGTCAACCACGGTATGGGTAAGCTTTAACAACTTTATGGAGAAGTATATGTTGTTATTTTCATTGCCGTCAGCGGCAGCTACAGCATCGCTTGGGATGAGCGATTGGGTAATTTTGGTGAGTTAAACTAAGAAACAGAGCGGTTTTGAGATATTTACCACAAAGAGTTGGGTGTTTAACAGCAAACAGACAGTTATCGGCTATAGGCGGCTGGATCAGCGTTTGTTTGGACAAGGAGTTGCAAAACAACAGATTTTCCGGCGGATCTCAAAACGGAACGCTTGGGTCTTCCCAAAGAAATATGGGCAAAACACGAGACTTGACCATTTGGAGGTTTCCATAAATGGTGGTACCCCCAAATATGTAGATAGTTTATAATGGAAAATCCTATTAAAATGGATGATATGGGGGTACCCCTATTTTAGGAAACTTCCATTCGACATGCAAATTAAACATTACCATCTTTGAGGACGTTGAATATGTTGTCCCAAGACATGTTCCATTTGTTTGATGTAAGTTAATAGTTAGAACAAAAACAAGAACAAGAACAAGGCGCAAACATTTCTCAATTAATGTCAGCCCCGGATTAATAAACCATTGTTTATTAACTAGGGGGGTATTCCCCAAAGAGTGATAATCTGATGCTTAAATGGCACCCCCCCAATTAAACAGCCTAGGGGTTTATTAATCCAGGGTTGACATTATTCATATTCAACATTATCCCAGCCTTCAAAACTAACTTGCAATCATATGTGGTTCCAATGTAGTGCCCTTTTCGGCAAGGCTCCTTTCGTTTCGAAAAAAAAACAGAGGGGATCGGGATGTTTCCCGAAATAAGATCCAGCATCCGGCGCTGCGGGAGCATCCATTGTGTTTCAAAATCAGGGACCCTTTTTGGATTTATACGGATGATTTCCATTTTTTGCCGTTTTTGATTTGGTTATTTGGGTTGAATCCATGGTTGAATGACCTTAAAAATCCCCTCATTGCAGGAAACTCCAATATGATATGTTTTCGATGCGCACATATTCAAGATCCCGTACAAAAATGCTGAGTATACTTAATGACTTAGTTACTTACCCTCTGGTAAACTAACATAACTATGGAAAATCACCATTTTTAATGGGAAAATCCTCTATGAATGGCCATTTTCAATAGCTATGTTAGTTTACCAGAGGATAGTTACTTACAAGTCATGTGGGTGTGTGGACGATAAAAATTGACCTTGGGATCGAATCTGCTGAATCTGGTTGAAACGTTGGGCGTTCTTTTGGCACCAGGCACCAGGGCAGCCCAAAATATCAGGCTTGCATCATGTTGCCTCATGAAAGGTGCACAGATCTTGATATTTGAACCTTTGAAGGGGGAACTAAGGTTGGCGATCAAAAAAATATATGGGGGCTCTATATGGGGCTGCGCCATTTATCGCCATTTTGTCACATCCCAATTTGGTGAGTTTGACATGATAGGTCCATCCGATATCAATTGGAGCTCGCTTTACACAGACGCAGTTGGGGACGACCCAGGATGAATTGCCAAGGCCTTGCTGTTGAGGTTTTGACCTTGCGGTACAGCTAGATTTCCATGGATTTCCATGATTTTTAATGACATCTGGTTATTTAATGCAACATAGCCATGGAAAATGGCCCATTTATAGATGATTTTCCCATTAATACCTCCATTTATAAGGGATTTTCCATGGCTATGTTGAATAACCAGATGGTACTGTATATATGTGCAGTGAGATCAATAAAGACGCCTTGCCTTTTGAAAGGGTTCCAAAATGAAGAATACAAACCAGGGATTCCAAGGGACAGACGGTCTAAATCCTGACATGGCAGATGTAGTTCAGACGTAATTTACGGCCAATGGTTTAACCATTCCAGAACAATTGGATGAAGAACAACCACATTTTCCAAACTGCTGCGCAAAAAAATGGGCTGAAACCACATGTCCAGCAAATCCTACTTGCTGGGCGCGTAAAGTCATGGAGATACCACATCAGCATCATTGGTACCTTTTTTGTATGTGTTCTTTTGTCAAAACTACTGTTAGTTGCTACAGGGATTAGCTCGGGAATTGAATGAAGAGACCAACAATGACCAACATACCCTCTGGTAAACTAACATAGCTATGGAAAATCACAATTTTTGATGGGTAAATCCACTATAAATGGCCATGTTCAATAGCTATGTTAAATTACCAGAGGGTATCTTGTGTTGTCCAAAATGTTGGCAAGCTGCCAACTGGCAGTGGGCCAAGCCTGTGTTGGAAAGCCGTGTTGCCCACCGGACACCGGCCACCAGCCTTGGCCCTGAGGTTATGGAAATGCTGAAACAGTGCCGCAAGAACGCCATGCGCTTGGGGGAAGAAGCCCTAGCAGCGGATCAGGACGCCGGGACGATGGACAAAAAATGATCCAAAGATTTCACTTACATTGTCACATGCATAGAATTTGATAATGATTTATATATATATATACAGCTAATTATATATTACTATTGTTGTTATTATTATATATTTATTTATTGTGTATTTCTTTATTTATCCAATTATATTCAATGCATATTTAAAAAAAAAAAAACTAGCCTCCCGCCCCTAGACCCCCCCTAGCATATATGCTAAGCAGCTACTACCTACTTAGTAAGGCCTTAGCAGCCTTTACACCTTAGGATTAACCAGGTCAGGAATGCTTACTAAGTACCCTGGACTCCTTAGTAAGACCTTATTTGTTTGCGAAAGGTGGTCAAGGCGGAAAAGAGGAACAGAATCGTCTAAGAAAAAACGTCTCAGGAGTTTCAGTAACACGCAGCAATGGCTTAGTAAGGCCTTAGTAAGGTCGCAGTGGGGGCTTCAGTGAGCCGCAATAGAATACGGAAGAAAAACAATGGAATCTTATGTGCGAATGATGTTTCGGCTCCTTGTTTAAACCGACCTTGCGAAAACCAGTCTCAAATAGCCAATCTTTTCCCAACCTGTGTGCGCAGGGGGGGGTCTCGTGGGGGGTAAAGGACCCATGAATAAACATATACACATATAGGGCTACATGTTACTCCCCTCCCCCATGAAGTCTATGGTTTTCTTGCAGCTCTTGGCTCCACCATAGTTCACCTTAAAAAGAGTGGGGTGAAATTAGAGATGCAGCAGTTTACCAAGTCCTAGAGAGATTAGAAGAGATTATTATTAACCATCATTAACCATATTATTGTTAGATAGCTATGGTTGTTGAGATACTAATACCATTATACCATTATCAACAAGAATCAGGAAATTCACGGCTACGAGCTTTTACAATACTGGGAGGCACTCCATTTTCAAATGGGAGAGATACCACTCCAATGGACCATGTTGAAGTTTGTCTCTTGTGGTTCCGTACTGGACCATCCAATTTACTCGGTCAAGAATTGCTGGTTGGTGTTTTGGAACATGATTTTATTTTTCCATATCATATATTGGGAATTTCATCATCCCAACTGACGAACTCCATCATTTTTCAGAGGGGTAGGTCAACCACCAACCAGATTATTATTAACCATTAATATTAACAGTATATTACCAACCAATAGTAGGTGGCTCAACCACCAACCAGATTGTGACATGTACCCGAATCCTGCTGTGATCGAACCAGTCATCCTGGCCCTGGAAAAGGCCAGGATGGATAAAGGCCAGATGGCTGCCTGGAAAGCTAGACAGCAGATGCGATAAACAGAGCAATCAAACAAAGACTCGTCTATGTGAATAATACTTGTGTACAGGACTATAGTTTTTCACAAGCACAAAAAAGCAAGTGCATGTACATGTTATATAATTTTGAGCTATAACACACACAAATGTACATGCATGATCATGCATGTAACATATATAGAATAGATAGATAGATAGATTTAGATTAGATTAGATTGGATAGATGGATAGATGGATAGATAGGTAGATAGATAGCTAGATAGCTAGATAGTTAGATAGCTAGACTGCTAGACAGATAGACAGACAGACAGATAGACAGATGGACAGATAGACAGATAGACAGATAGACAGAGAGACAGAGAGACAGATAGACAGATAGACAGAGAGACAGAGAGACAGACAGATAGACAGATAGACAGAGAGACAGATAGACAGATAGACCAGATAGATGAGATAGACAGATAGATAGGATAGATAGGATAGATAGGATAGATAGGATAGATAGGATAGATAGGATAGATAGGATAGATAGGATAGATAGGATAGATAGGATGGGATAGGATAGATAGGATAGAATAGGATAGAATAGGATAGAATAGGATAGATAGATAGATATACAACATGAATATTGTATAAATCCTTTATCCATAGCTGTTGATTTCTCATGTCTTCGGCCATTTTTCGGGTTCCGCTGTCCAGGACTCCCGTGAAGCCTTCGAGAAGCTGTCGGGGGAGATCGAGGAAGAACTCAGCAGCACCACCAAGGCGACCGGCCGTGGGGATGTTTTTGAGCAACCATGGGGTTGTGTAAAATTATACGAGCTAATGATATGTATATGGTGTATATATATATACATATATATGATGAATATATATATATATACGGTATATAATAATGCCGTTTTTTTCATGTGTAGCTATGAGTAGATAGGACAATACTTAGAGGAAAAACATGGATACGATAGATCTAGGGATAAGAATTCAAGACACAAATTGGGAGGTTCATCACCAAAAAGTGAGATTGAATCAACAATGGGGAGTTGAACAAGGAAAATAAGGACTTACCCATCAAGGTCGGGATTCAGCATGATGTACTCTCCAGTGAGTTGTATAGACACTTTGCCCTGCCTTGGACGTACCAATGTTTCGAGGTAAATCATATAGTTCTACTTATACTTGTTGGATGGTTTTCCGAGTGTCATATTAGACATCTGGAGAGGAGGATCTTCCCTGATCAGTGGATCTTCCCTGACATTTAGCCCTACAAAATGGGACCAAAATGGGCCTTGGAAAAAGATGGAAAAATGGTAGGTACCTCTAAATCGATTCTGACATCATTGGATTGGTTTAAGGGAAAATTTACAGGAAACCTCCATATTTAGTGGTAAAAACCATGGTTTCCGGTTAAGATTTTCCCTTAAACCAATCCAATGATGACAGTCCATCTCAAGTTGCGAGTTGCATCAGTTGGACCTCTCCGTCGTCTGGAGTGCAGTTGGGATGACGTAACCATGGATTTTTTACTGATGTAACCATGGTTGCAACACAAGTACTGTGGATGGAGGAAATCCGAATCACCAGTTGATAGGTGGTAAACATCCCACTATTTATAGGGTTTTAACATGTTTTAACCATCCTCTTGGTGGTGCAGGATTTCGCTGGCCCATCCACAGTATGGTTAAACCATCTCAAATAACATGCGCTAACCAACGGTTGATGAACATGCTATTTAACGTATGGTAGCATTTAAGTCATGCATAGAGCAGTAGAATTGTGTATTGCAACATGCCTTAAAAACTGACACTGGTGACACTGGTGTCAGTTTGTTTTGCCAGGACATTGGCAAGAAATCCATCGTGAAGGCCAACCTTGAAAGCGACGTGCCACCTGCACGCAACATCACGTTGAGACCTGGGAATTTGATGGTCAAAAATTGGGGCTTACCCTCTGGTAAACTAACGGTTAGCTATTGAAAATGGCCATTTATAGTGGATTTACCCATTAAAATAGTTATGTTAGTTTACCAGAGGGTAGATATAACTTTGATATAACTAATAACATAGATGTGGAAAACCCATGGTTTCCCTAAGAGAATGATCTACAAATGGTAGGTTTTCCACATCGAACTGTTAGCTTACAGAAGGGTAGCCTAGGTGTTTAAATGGGATACAAGGATAGATCCACCGACAATGGGTGGAGCATCGCATGTTGGTCTCCTGGTTCCTTGATATTTTGTCACAGTGCAGAACCTGCAGTCGCCTCCCAAAAGGCATTCATGATTCTACACTGCTTGGTGGTTTGGAACATATAATTTTATTGTCCCCAATAGTTGGGATCATCCTTCCAATTATTTTTTATTGTCCCCAAGAGTTGGGATGATGATCCAATCTGACGAACTCCATCATTTTTCAGAGGGGTTGAAGTTGAAACCACCAATTAGTAGAGGTGGCATTCATGAAATTGGTTCCTCCAAAAATAAGAACGTCACTGATAGGATAGAGTATCCATATGTCCATATATTTCCATATATTTCTATATATTTCCATTACCATATTGGAAATATGGTTAGTATCGTACCCATATATTTCCAGGAATATGTTCGATCTCCAGATAGTCATCAAGGCAATACAAAACAATCCAAGGATCCACCAGAAATGGACGAAAAGACGCAGCGAGTCGGACGAGTTTGGTGGTAACCCCATGGTTGGCCCCGCCAAGCTGTTTATGGGGGTTACTATGGTGACCCTTTATTACAGGATGATAAACTGGTATACGGATGATTGGTAACCATTTATAGTTTATCAATGTTTATCAGTTGATGATCCGTATTTTCACACAACTTCCCATTTTGTGTTTCTGGCCATCAAAAAATGGCTGGCAGCCGTTCACTTCCCATGGTCCCGGTTCCGGGTTCCACCTGAACGTTGGAGGGAAAAATATGGAGTGCCAGAAATCCCATCACCACTGCCGATGTCCCAATTTCCCATTGGTTGGTTGAAAAAAGAGGGGCTTCTTCAGGTTTACCCCTGAGAAGCAACAGGTAAATATGATGATAGATGGGATTAACCAGCTCCCGACCCAAAGCTGTTTTTACCAAAAGGACATTTGCATAGATCTGCATAGATGATCGTTGACATGGGAATCGTCCCTAAATATCCCTAAATGACCTTGCATCTTCCGTTGTGAAACCTACCTTGCATATGCAATGTGTATCATTGTTTGTTTTGATTTTGAGTTGGTTCCAGGGTAAGTATTGGTTTGGTGAATAATTAGGTCATTTGCTTGTCATACATTTTCACCAACTATGAGACATATATAATTCATTCGAACGACCTATCCATTCAATGTGGTTTAAGAAGTTTGATTGTCATACTAGATATTGGTATGAATGATTAATAATAAATCCTAAGTGTTGTTGTTGTTCGAGTAAATATATTAATTTAATTAATGATTTCATGATGAATGGGTTAAACGGTTAAACCAAGAACTTCGCTGTGTGCCCACAAGCCATGAACTTTTCAGCATCGGCCGGCGCAGCCTGGTCATCCAAGGGCCGAAGCGAAACGCAGGATGGGTCTCACTGAGGCGCACAGCGATCGCTACGGGAGATAATGTCAGCCCCGGATTTTGCTAAACCATGGTTTATTAATTAGGGGGGTATTCCCCCAATAGTCATAATCTGATACTTAAATGGTATCCCCCCAATTAAACAACCCTTTGGGGTTTATTAATTCAGGGTTGACATTATGTGTCATTGATGGATGTATCCCCCCACAGATGAGCACCTGCTGGACTGGCTGTTGGGGCAAACCCTCTGAGAAGCCCCGGCAAAAAAAAACAGATGAGCGATATAAGTTACACACATTTGGGATCATGTTCATTGATTGTTGCTTACGAAGCCTTCGTAAGGCTTCATAATAAGCCCCAATCAGCAATGTTTAGTTGAGGGTAGTCATCGCGCGAACCAATAAAGAAACCTATGAGCATCTCAAGGCACTAAGAACCATAACATTATTGGCTTGTTATCGAATCAAGTTGAGTTCATGAGACTGCATAACTGGTTGGTGGTTTGGAACATTTAGATTTATTGTCCATTTCATACATGGGATGTCATCCTTCCCATTGACGAACTCATATTTTTCAGAGGGATAGGTATACCACCAACCAGATTATTATTAACCATCATGAAAACCATCATCATAACTATTAATATTAACCATTAATATGAACAGTATATTACCAAGCAATAGTAGGTGGCTCAACCATCCACTTGTGACCGTCAATGAATCTCAAGGCTTCCATGATATCCATTGGAATCCCCTGCCTTGGTCGGTCAACCATCCAGATCCGATCACAGGGCCACTGGCACAACGTCATGATGTAAAAAAGCCAGCCACCGCTCCGAATGATAAGTACATTATATATATATTATATATTATATATATTATATATTATATATATTATATTATATTATATTATATAAAAGTTTAAGGGCTAGAACCTGGTACAACCGCGAAATGGTCGAATTCCAACTGGCATTCAATTGTGAACTATCATCCATCAACCAGTTTGCATTCCAGTGAGAACAGAACCACAAGATGACAAGATGACTTTGGACAGATCTGGCCCGTCGGCTGCGACATAGCCCAGTTTTGGCTGCTGACTACTAAGCTGCGGAAGTTTGTAGGTGGTTGGCGACTGTAATCACAGCCCCTTGAATAAATCAATTTCATGATGATTCATGATCTCTATAGTATGTACATACATATGAGATATATGAGATGAGGGCATATGTGGATACATATGATATGGACAAGTCTGCTGGCTAGCCTGCGTCATTTCCCCAAAGCCATGTCAGTTCATTTTTGGGTGTTCCATCTCCGATCTCATAGGACTCATAGGTGTAGCAAGCACGTTGCAGTGCATCAGGGGCCGATGTTGAGTTGTGTGGCGTGTAGTTGACCGTTCAGCTGCCCCGCGGTGTTGAAAGGATGAATTGGAAAGTCTGGCAGAGACAAAATCTGCTTTGCACAAGTCCTGCGACTTTGCCCGGGCCTTGGTGGTTTTCCATGGTTTTCCATGTATGTCATCCTGCGAATGGAGTTATTCTTGGATTTCAAGTATTAGCCTATCTCTTGCTGGTTCCGTATCAGCCATGCAGCCATGCGTTTGATGATACATATTTATATTTATGATAGTATCCCATTTCTTATCTATTTATCTAATCAAATCCAATCTAATCCAATCCAATCAAATCCTATAACCCTATACCTGCCATCAATCCCAGATATCCTAGTTGTGAACCAACTTAAATGTCTAACTCTATAATGTGAGTATTTATCAAACCCACCAATTGTTTAGATGTAATTCCCCTCTAATTGTCTGAAGTGTCCTTCTAATATGTATATAATCATTAGATTTGTTAGTAATTATTAGGATGATCTATTCCCATTGGAAACATGATCCCAAGGTAGCATGTACTGATCTAATTGACTTATATTGCTTGGCTAGAGCTACATCACTGAACACCTTCTTGAGATTGTCTAAATCAATATATTGCCTCTAGAGTTTGGATTTCCCTCTGGTAAGCTACAGTTTTCTATTGAAAATGGCCATAGAAAGTTCGTTGATTTACCCACTGAAAATGTTGATTGTCCATCGTTGTTTGTATGTTTACCAGAGGGTATCGGTATACCCATATGGGTGTGTCTGATGGGGTATACTTCCCAAACAGCCATTTTTTAAGGGAAAATGATGATTAGCCATGGGATTTCTATCAACATCTACATCTATTAACTTATGAACATATGTGAAAATATCTACTAAGATCTATTAACTATGGGTAATCTATTAACCTATGGTTATGACAGACCTGTTAATGGTATAGAGCTATTTTCCATAGCAAACGGTTCGTTTTCCGGTATGGTGGTTACCACATGCCAACTGGGATGATTGAACTATCAAAAAAGATGATTGAACCACATTACCTCCAGAGTTTAGATATTACTTGATGGATTTGCAGAAGATGATTTTTTTAATTTTCTCCATGGGAAATCCACTACTTGGGGAATCTATAGGGAATATGTGATTTTTTTTGGTGGTTCCTTAAGCAAATCCATGATCTGGTTGGTGGTTTGGAACATGAATTTTATTTTTCCATATATTGGGAATTTCATCATCCCAACTGACGAACTCATATTTTTCAGAGGGGTAGGTCAACCACCAACCAGATTATTATTAACCATCATTAACCATATAATAACTATTAATATTAACCATATATTAACAGTATATTACCAACCAATAGTAGGTTGAAACCACCAACCAGATTAATTATTAGTTAGAACTGGTTATTTCTATGGGATTATACATTCTATAAATGGGGTTTTGTTAGATGGTTAAAACCACCAACCAGTAATGTTCTACCATATCTCCTATCCAACCAGATGACTATCTACTTTTCTATCAATGGGAGATCTTCAGGATCCTAAATTGGAGGTACCTACCATATCTAAGGCCTATTGTTCAGGCCTATGTAAGTGAATATCACCACAAAATATGGTCTTATATAGTACAGTACAGTACCTCCATTTTAGGATCCTGAAATTCCCATTGAATATACCCTCTGGTAAACCAACATAACTATGGAAAATCAACATTTTTGATAGGTAATTCAACTTATATGGTACAGTACCTTCATTTAGGATCCTGAAA
>Ga0126342_10008808_pt1 | contig 18077 bp, 16 predicted proteins | sample Cyp1metagenome_FD_92528 | JGI IMG/M metagenome (GOLD analysis project Ga0126342, IMG submission 92528) | Coral microbial communities from Lord Howe Island, Old Settlement Bay, Australia - Cyphastrea 1 metagenome | ecosystem: Host-associated > Invertebrates > Cnidaria > Coral ... | reverse complement strand
TTCCCTTCTCTATCTATCTATCCATCTATCTATCTATCCATCCAGCTATCTATCCATCTATCTCTCCATCTACCTATCTGTCTATCCAACTGTCCATCTATCTATCTGTCTATCTCTCTCTCTATCTCTCTCCCTCTCTATCTCTCTACCTATCTATCCATCCATCCATCCATCTATCTATCTCTCTCCCTCTCTCTGCAGGACCCCCCAAATAGGGGGGGTCGGCGGCACCCGGGCGCTAGCCCATTCTATAAGCTAGGCAGCTAGGCAGCTAGACCAAAATGGCTTCATTGAGGCCCCTGCTTTTGCTTTGCATAGATGGCCAGCCGCTCAGCCATGCGCACGGATTGCGACTGGGCACAAAGCCCAAGTGCCATCAGGAGAGCAGCTTCAGATGGCTTCAATTCCAGCAAGGACTCCAATACCTAGCCACTTAATGCCACTTAGCCATTCCGCACCGAACATCATGATGCTCTTTGAAACAGAAGTGTCAATTTGTTTTGCAGCCCAGCCTCAGGAGCTGTTGCTTCCCCGCAGCTGGCATAGGCTTTGAGCAGTGCCTTGCAACCAATTCCAAAATCTTGTCTTAGAAGTGATGTCTTTGCGATCGCATCTGCCGCAACCAGGCTAAATGAAGCTAGAACTGCAGCAGCTGGCCTCGCCAATCGCAGTCGTCATGACAGTGGCTTGGGCGACATGATGTACCTGTCGCTGCTGAATGCAGTGAGGCCATTCATCTGTGGAGATGGCTTGCCCGTCCGCAGGCACCTCGCGCACTGCCCCGTAATTTCTTGAAGTTGCATGCTGAGCAAGCGCCAAACCATTCCATGCGGTGATGGCACCTGCAGAAGTTTGAGGGTGCGGCCGCAGCCAGTCACACAGCACAGTGCAATGGCACAACCAACACTTGACCTTGTGGAAGACGCAATAGGTGCTGCGTATTACCCCGTTGCCGTAGGGCTTCGAAGAGCGCTACCTTTGAAGAATGAAAGCGCTGTGCTGCGTTTCCAGTGGAAAGCGATGCTCTTTTTCCAAATGCATCAACCTTCCAAGTCTGGCACTAGTATGGAACCCGGCAGAGGGGAGGAAGATGAGCCAGTCAAAGCCGACAAGGCCTCACCCCTCAGGTCATGCAACGTTGATAAACCTTTGCCAAAAGTGCGGTGGCACTGCAAGAAGTTCAACAACACAGGAACTTTGAAATGCCGAAATCTTATTTGCAATACGTCACTATCATATGTTACGTATATATGTATATTATATATATATAATTAGATGTACGATATGTGAAAACAAAGGGAATTTTTAATGGTCCCACTAGGCTCTCAAGAAGCCCAGGAAGCACTGCTTCACACTGAACCAGCGCAGCTCCTCTGTTCAGCAAAGACTCCCTTTCCCGTCGTTCAGAAGTTCCTCCGCTCGATGGAGTCGATTCTCTGGCGACAAAGGCCTCCAAATCTACGAGATCAGCAAGTATACTCAAGCACACTCAAGTAGACATCGACAAATGCACTCACAATACAGCATTGCAGCATACATCAAAAGTAGGGAAGCAAGTACAGTTCTTGAGTTGCTCAACTTCTCAATCTGATATTCCTGTTTTGGTCATCACAGTCCTCTCAAGAGATGTCTCACCTCGAGCCCTGCCGCTTTGCATTTTCAGACACACTAATCTTTTTGCATCCTTCACCAGGAACGCTCTTTGGCAAATTAGGAATATAGGAATGTTTAATCTGAAACGCACACGATGCATGCCAGTCCTATTGGCTTTCGTTGGCTTCGGAGGATGGAAAAGCCAAGGCAAAAACAGGTGAGAAGCACCACCTCGATGCCAACCTGCCGATCGAACATCATGCGTACATGATGTCATAAGAAGTCTGAATTTTCAAATGATATCACTTCTGAACTGACACAACAGCCAAAGTCAATAGTATGATCTCTGCTGTGTGGCCTCCTCCCACAAGGCCACCGCCAATTTTGTCGCATAAGTCATGGAAATCGCTGCAAGTCACCTCACAGCGCCACACATCTGGCGACGTCACAGCTGGATGCGGGTCCCGGCCTCAAAGGGAGACGTTGTTGGCAAACCACATAGAAGAAGTAGCTACGTTGTTGGCAGAGACCTGAAGGACAGCTCCAGCATTCAGTGGGACCAAGATTCTACTGGCAATGCTTCCAAGGTCTTCTCGTAAAATCTGAATAAGTCTAATCTATTCTTGTCTATACAATGAATTCAATAGTTTGAATTATAGTTATGACATGTTATGACACCTTATTTAATGCTGTGGCCATCCGTCGATCCGTTAGCCGTTCCCAGCTGTCATACATAAGTCGTATTAAAAGTCAAGCGACAGAGGGCATGGCATCCTGAAGCTTTCTAGGACCTCTAGGACCTCTAGGATGCTTGAGCCCTGAATTGCAGAGGTGTTGCGTGTCCATTGCATCCAGCCGGAGGCAAGCCCGAGGATGTGTGGGGTCACTCGGTTCCATCTCATGAGGAAAAAGGTCCAGCCTCTTGCAAGAGAACTACTTATGGTCAAGGCTTTCTTTCAAAGAATTGGGCTACTGCGCCGCAGAGAGCCGCCAACTTTTTCTCCCTCTGTCAACTTTGTGACAAGCGACCAGGACAATACAATGGCAGTCACAGCCATCACGTTTCAGACAACTGAAACGGCTTTGCTCCAGCTTTTCGTGCTTTCCTCCAGGGCGAGGTAGGTGTCTCACAATGTTCATCACTTCACGACTCAGCGATTGTCAGAACACACATATATCTCAATCTCTGAATCCAGCAACAACAGCAAGGTGCTCATCAAGTTTCTTATGTAATTGTGCAGATTTTTCTTTCATGCTGACCAACTTTGTGTGTTGCTATTCGTGCTTTCTTACTGCTATTGCTGGGTCTTGCTGATCACCTGGCCTGCCGTGTGGGTCAACCAAGGAGCCGGGAGCACGTTTCTTCACTGGAGCAGGCCTGGTCAGCACACGTTGAACTTTCTTGAAAGACTGCCCAGAGGATCGATCAAGAAAAATCTGAAATGGATCTGTTATATAATATTGAATTATATAATATTATACATACGTATATATATATAATTATATATTAAATGGTTTTCATCTTTCTTCCAGCTGTTCAGTGCTCTCCTCATATCCCATTGCTGGAAGATTTCAAAATGCAGTTTTCTTCCATCAATCTGACAATCAAAAGATTCAAAAAGTTCAGCTGGCCTTGGGTCCCTGTGAAAACACATTGCCTGGTAACCTAACGTAGTTCCACGCACACCTCACACGCCTTCCATACCGCCCATACCTCCCACACCTTACACGTCTACTCTGAGCTTCGCAAGTCCAATCCCACTCAGGTCGTGCCTTGGAGCCAGAACCTCTGCTCGTGGCTCTGGGCTGGAGACCTGGAGCAGCTCGAAAAACACCCGAGGATCAACACATTCAATCCGAGTCCAACCGAGTCCAGCCTCTGTATCACTGGATGTTTGTCGTTCTAAGTTGTTTGGAAATGTGTTGGAAATGTTTTGGATATGTTTCAAAATAGATATCGTTTTTCTATGTATTTGTTATTGGTATCTCTTGGTATCTCTTGGTATCTCTTGGTCATGTAACAATCTCGGTCTCCACGGTCTCCACGGTCTCCACAGCTTGGAACTTGGGCCCTCTGGGCCTGCCCCAGAGCTGCCGGCGCACTAATCGAGCGGGGCGGCGTGGCCAGGAGGGCTTCGTGCCATGATGGCGCCGTGGACGGCGCGGGCGGCTCCCGTGGCTGTCCACGGTCGGTTCCCAAGGCGCTGATGACGAAGCCACGCAACTCCTGGAAGAAATCTCTCAAAGAAATCTCTCGCAAAACACAAATGAATCCCAGAAAAATACGGATCATGATGAAATCATAGATAGATCATGATCTGCGACAAGACACTTTTTTCTATGACGTTACTTCGAGTGATCCCCACCTTGACAAATGATTCTGTCGTAGTTTCTGACATCTCATCTGGAAGTGTATGTGGCATGTGTTTTATGACATCCTATTCTGGCATTTTCTCTGGCATTCTATCTGACGCCTATTCTGACATCCTTTCTGGCTTCTATTTTGTCGTTTTCTTTGGCATTCTATCTGGCATTCTTTCTGATATATTCTATCTGGCATCTATTCTGGCATTCTATCTGATATTCTGTTCCGGCATTCTATCTGACGTTCTATTCAGGCACTCTATCTGGTATCTATTCTGCCATTCTATCTGGCATTCTGGCATTCACTCTGGCATTGTTTCTGGCATTCTATCTGACGTTCTATTCGGGCATCTTCTGGCATTCTCTCTGACACGGGGACATAGGCACTAAAATCTGCGCTCGCGGTTGAGGGTCCGGCAGTGCCCACTGAGATCTGGAGCTCGAAGTTGCGATCCTACACAGGAAGGAGGAAGGAGAAGGGAAGACGGAAGGAAGAAAGGAAGGAGAAGGCAACTCTGATACAATCTAGAGACCCGCACCTGGCAGGTGGGGAAAAAGACTCCCAAGCCCTGCAAGCACACGCTTCACATCAGTTACTTGGTCAGCATAAGAAATACAGCAAGGTGAACTGTGGAGGCGTTTGCCCCGGAAGTGACACAGACCACAGCTGAGGAATCTATCAGACCAACGGCGAGCAAAACGGGAGAATGGAACAAAAGTGCCAAACAAAAAAATGGAAGGAAACCAATGAAGACAAAGGCATATAAATTGAAGCCTAAAGACTGAAGACCGTTTTATGTGGCAACTGACACAATTTGCATCTCTAAATTTAAGTTAAATCCTCTATCAGACTCGTGCCACTCCATGTCCTGCAGGAAACTTTGTGCCTCTGGGGGAACTGCCGGCATCGTGGCTGCAGCCTCCGAATGATTGAACATGATTTAAGATGAAATGAAAATGAACAGTGAAAGCATCCGAAATTGTGCAGCACCTGCTGGTCTTTCTAAGAACAAATTGTGCTTCACCAGCTTTGCCTCCATCTCCATGCGAGCCAGCAGCACCGCAGACTGCAAGCGAAAGCGGAGCTCCAAGCAGAGCCTCGGAAAAAAAAGACAGGACATGACTCACATGATGCGATCTCAAATGGTTTCACAATGATCTCTTAATGTGCAATCCCTTTCCCCCCAAATTAACATTAAAATCCAAAAAAAAACATGGTTTGGTTGCGGATTTACATTTAAGGGGTGTTTGATATGAGGGGGATGGGATTATTTGGTCTGCCTTGATATGGGAGTTGAGAAAAGGAAGTCTGTGAAATGCAAATCATTTTTTCCCATTGATCTTGTTCAATGCGCTGCACTTTGTTGCATTTTAAGGGCACACTGCAGGCTTCAACATGAGGTCCCAGCTTTGACTTGAAGACCCCGTCAGCTGGCACGGCCGTGGTGCATCCATCCTAAGACGGTCGGAACGCAACACCCTCCGCACCCATGCTCTTATGCAACAGCATCCACTAAGTCTTCGAATATGAGATCTTATAGATAACTTATCTAAGCATATTTCATTGCTGTAGACTCTAGACCAATCCTTTCTCGCCAAGAAAATCATCTCCATGTCGCGCCTCACTGCGCAACGCCTGCGCAAGTAGGCGAAGGAAAGTTGGCCACGCAAACTCTGCCATACCTGAAACACGACAATGTCCAACGTGTTCTAATATCCGGCACTGAGCAACAATTGATGCCATTGCCGTAATGCCAAGGCACACAGGCAAGCACATCAAAGCCAAAACAGTTGGAGTCAGTTGGAAAGTGCAAAAGTGCAATCACAGCTGATCCAAAGATCGACCGAGCGCATCCCAGTGAATCGCCTGCATCCTTCCGGAGTTGCTGCAGCTTTGGCGCGTCCAGGCTCTGACGGAAGAGGCCCTGTTCGCAGTCTGTGACCTGCAGGGAGACCTCGCGGAATATTGGAGCCGCGCCCAAACTGTGACTCCAATGACTTCAATAAAACTCTAAAAACAAGAATAAACAAGAGAATACAAGAGACATCTGAGAATTTCCAAGAGCAAAGTGTAGAAGTACACTGCCAAAACATGCCAAAACGAGAAAGGAGTGCTTGTTTTGCTTGTTTTGCTTGTTTCCACGCAGCAAGTCTCTCGTAGGCAAGGCAGTTCCTGAGCTCTGGGCGCCTTGATGCACACGCTGCACCAGGGCCAAATATTCATATCCGGGCCTGAAAAACTCTTCATTCGCTTCTCATTCACTTCTCACTCTCCTGATATACCGTCCTTGTCGTGAAAGGCAAGGTATGTACATTATTGTGTGTGTAGATGCACATACACATGCATGTATACAAATTGTAATCTAACATATTTACCTGAGAACAAAATCAGCACTCAACACTCAGCGTCGGCATACACCATCCTTCCTCTGCGTTCTGCAGACTCAGGAACTGCTACGCCGGTGCACTCCAATGCACTCCAATGTTGCATGAAAATACAACAATATCTATAATATCAACAATCAAGAAAAACATAGAAAAACAGTTCACATCTGTTCACTTTCGGCCCGACAACTATAGATCCACCTCGCAGTGGGGAGCTTCGTGACGAAGCCAGCCTGAAAGATAGCTGGTTGTCAAAATTGCCTTGGAACAAGGCAAGGAGCAAGATTCTAAAGGCTTTGAAACGGAATTCATCCAATCCACATCATTGAATCATGTTTGACGTCATACTTAAAATTATCCTGATCCACAATCAAGTATATACAAATGAGGACAGAAGCAAAAAAAAAAGATAGTATGATGAGACTTGAAACCAGCTACACCTGGCAGCATCGCAGGAATCCGCTGCACGCAGTTTCCAGCACGGTATGTTTGTCAAGTTGGACCCTTGTCACAGATCATGCCTCTGGAAAGTGTGCAGCGAGTGCGGTGAGAAAGTCTGGCTCCTTAGCGAGGACTTCGTATGTGATCCTCCTCCGTCTCTATGATCTCCAGAAACAGCCAGTGGGATAAAAAAATCTTCTTGGCCAAACCTGCCTGGCAAATTGCTGATCATGATTCAGTCCACATGAGCCACAAATGATGCAAATGGCCTAAACGGCCTTGTTTTGCCTGCATTGCAGGAAGCTGTCTCTAAGTAAACGACCAGTACGTCGGACATGCTGAGCTCTCCATAGCACGGCTACATTGAAGCTGAGGGATCTGAGACTAGCTGAGGCTATGAGATCTGTCCAATGAAAGTCTTGGCAGATTTGGGCCCATGTTTCCTCACCATCTGGGGCTAAAAGCCTACGATTTGGCTGCTTTTTGAAGATCCAAGGCCTGATCTGTTTGCAGGAAAATTGATATTATGTTTTTCCCTCCCAAATTCTTCATAAAGCATAGGCATAGGCAAAAACGACCAAGTACCCTGTTAGATCACAGAGCTGCTTGTCATTGATCCCTTTCATTCCATTTCGAAGCTGTACAAGTGCGCTCCAAAAATCAGAGTCTGTAAGAAAGCCTTTGAAGTTCATGGCTTTGGGCATGAAAATCAGCCTGAAATCAACAAGGAACCTGATAAATTGGCATCTGCATCAATATCGCACTATTTTCAACGTCATCTTGTGATGCATCCCCGCTTGCGCTGGAGAAGTATCACCAAGACGGCCTCAGTGAGAGTTTCTCACACGGGGTTGGAGAATCTTCTGAGAAGGTTCAATGACGTTTGCCCAAAAAATGCTGACAAGATACCGTCGCTGAACACAGCAGAAGGGGCCAAATCAGCATTTTGCTGTCCTGATTCCATCAGTGTTTCGTTTGATGGGGCAGTATTTTCTGGAGAACTCCATAGTCAAATTCCCGCATTAAAAAGTCTCATCGGCAAACAAGTCTCAAAATGCTGTCTTAGCATGAGAAATTGTAGCTGCGTGGCTCTTATTCTAAGTTGATCCAACGATGTGCAGTTGTGCAGTGCATCAGGAAAGATTTCAGGCCAAGTCTCTGCTCCCAGCGGCTTGGGAGGCTCTCTAAAAGCAAGGTGGGCAAATTCCGACGGTAAGGACCTGTCAACGACGTCACAGACTGTGGGGTCGGCCAACCATCAGGGCACATCCACATCTACATGTCAAAGTATGTTCCTCCTGTTCCTTGTACGATTGTATAGCAGGTATAACACTTTTTGAAGGAGACTGCGGAACAGTTTCTGAAACAAAATTGCATGTGGATAGATTGTATCAAATGAACACCCAAGATGTAACGATGTCTCAAAGGTGATGGTTCCTTGGAAAAGGCGGAAACTAAATAATTACCATCTGGAATCCAAGACACAAAGCAAGACATTCTAGCGAATCAAGTACAGTATATGGAACTCTAAGAATGACAACCGCGTCGACTGCTTGCTGCTTGTTTCACAGCCAGCTGCGTCTCTCGCCAAGGCACGCCAACACTTCACATGGTGGCAGCCTCAGAGTCGTCATTTTGCAGCATAAACATACAACAAAGGGAAGCACAAAGGCACTGAATTCCTGGACCGCAGATTCCATCCCTCTTGAGTCTTTTCACTTGTTTCACATCAAAAGTTTTCCAAAAACAAGAGGTGTTTCCAATACAAAGTCTCCAGTGTGGCAGGCGGCATCCATTTTCTGCACAGGTTGCAAGTGACAAGGACAAAACATAGGGAAGCATGACGAAGCTGCTGCTGCTGCTGCTGCTGCTGCAAAGTTTGTCAACGATAACAAAGTTGCACGGATTCCCTCAGCTCATGCACTGGCCGCGAAGATCTGCTTGAGATCTTCCCGCGAGCAGTTCAAACAAATTCGGACATAGATTGTCTGCATGCAAATCAGTTGCATCGCACGTCCGCAAGACCTCAGCAAAAGTGAGGACATTGCCCCTGAGTTGTCGCCCTTCTAGCTGGTGAAGCAGACTTAGAGCCTGAAGCCAAAGCAGGAAGTTTGCACATGCAGTGATGGCTGCATTGTAGGTGATCAAATTCGCCAACAATGAAGCCAGCTGCATCTCGGACAGTAGCCAAAGGCCCTGCTGCCACTGGGATCCTTTCTCACATGCAGCGACACCAGCATTGTAACTAATGACATCGGCTTCCAAGGAGTCGGGCAACAAATCAGAGAGGATCATCAAGGCCCAAACCCATTGGCCTGCCTGGCAGAGTAATTTAGAATCAGGCGACCCATGGAATCTAGTGTACGGTACGTGAGAATCCTATCAACATTTTCTTGAATTTTGAACACTAAGCACTTTGACCAACAGTGTCAGATGGCCCTTTGTGCTACCTTGACTTCCCAGAAATATATGTATGTATACACTATTATAAACATATATAACTCTATATAAATATCACTGTATATAGTTATAAATAAATATCCAACGATCCCTGCCGACAGCAGGGGGAGCACGTCAGAGAAGACGGGACAAGAGATGGAGCAAGAAGCTAAAGCACGAAAAAGGCGAAGAAGCAAGAGGAAAGATAAGATGCAAGAGGCAAGAGGCAAGATCAAGAAGCAAAAAGAAAGAGGCCTCAGCCAAAAGCAAGCAAGACATGGAAGGAAGCAAGCTAGCAAAAAGCTAGAAAGCAATGAGAAGAAGCAAGCAGCAATAGGCAAGACCAGGAAGCGAAATCAAAACATGGAAGCAAGCAAGCTAGCAAGAAACTAGAAAGCAATGAGACGAAGCAAGAGGCAAGAAACAAAAAGCAAGCTAAAGAGGCAAGAGAAAGAAGCAAGCGCAAGAAGAAAGGAAACAAAAAAACAAGAAGAAGCAAGACCTTCACGGGCACGCTGTTTCGGAGTGGCGGGGGCAGCGTTTCTGAGTCTGCAGACTGCCGTTTGGAGCTAGTTTCTTCTTTGCTTGGAAAGCGATAGGCTTCAGGCCGCGGGCCCGTGTCGTTCTTTACTGGCATGGTACGGTGTGGCGAAGGCAACGTGTTCAAGCCCTGAGCGGTGGAGTTTGGAGCCCAACAGTCGCAAGCTGCAATCTGTAAACACCACGCACAAGAGTGCCTGACCCAACTTTGTGTCCTCAGCTTGATGGTGTGCAGCAGGTGGCGTAGCCCTATACATGTATGTGCATACACATACACATACACATACACATACTCATACACATACACATACACATACATATACATATACAGATACATATACATATACATATAATCACGTGTATATATATAATATAGATATTGTATAATACATATATTTAATACACGATATGTAATCCAAGACTGCTGCAAACACTTGAGCAGGCTTTCAACATCTTTCCAATCATTAGTCCCACCTTCTCACATGTACTGATAGCTGCATTGTGCGCCATCAAACTCGTTTGCTTTTTCAAGCGCATTTCCTGAAGCAAGGCCAGCGCTTGAAGCCAATGCCCACCGTCTTCACAGGCAGAAAGCGTGACAGTGTAAGTGACGGCATTGGCCTGTGGATGTCAAGAGATGCCTGGCTGCCTACTAATCTTCGACACGGTTGAACTATGTTGAACTTGAGTGTAGCATGAGCATCACACCAAACAGGATTAGTGAAATGCGTGGGAAACCAGCAATGGAAAATCAAACAGGAAGCAAGTTATGAAAAACATACTCACCGGCACGAAAAGCAGTCAGAATATCGACGAATCAACTCTGATTTCAGTTCTAATTTGAAGTGCAAAATGACACTCTGTGTAGGTGGTGAAATGGAAATCACTGCCGAACAACACATACAGTGTCATCAGTGCTGCGATCTATCGTGATATGTTGTGATAAAGTGACAAATGTGATAAACTCGACAGAGTTCAATTTTCCCACCTCCAGTTGTTGATGGTAGCTTTCCTGAAGAAGGTGCAAGGCTCTTTGCCATTGCTCAGCGGAAGCGCAAGCTCCGATGGCAGATGTGCAGCATACGATATCTCTGAAAAGGTCTTGAAGCGGCAGGCAAAGAGCATCTTGCCAGTGAGAAGTGGAACTATGACAGAAGAGAAGGATGCCATATGATTGAGCGTTGCGCTGCAAATTCATTGATTCCAAAACTTCAACAACGCTTAACGCCGTCTGCCAGTGTCCTGCCACAGCGCATGCTAAACTGAGTGAGTTGTATGAAATCACATCGGCTTGAAGGCTATCATATCGCATGGAGACAAGAAGTTCCAGTGCCAGTTGCCACTGTGCACCTTCCACACATGCGCTTAACGCAGCATTGCACATGACCAGATTCGGTTGTACAGGAGCCAGAAGCTCCATTGCAAGTTGCCACTGGCCACTGCGCTCACACGCTGCAATGGCTGCACTTTGGCAAACGACATTTGCTTCAACCTTGCGATGGCCAAAGGTTTGCAGAATATCAATGGCTTTCCTCCACTTGGCGCATCTTCCACATGCATTGATTCCTGTGCTGCAAGAAAATGCATCAACCTTGGACCTTTCCTTTTGGATGGAGACCAGAATGGCCAGTGTAGTTCGCCACTGTTTGCATCGTTCGCATGCAGTTGCAACGGTGTTTTGCGTCAAGAGTTCTGTGTGCATCCCTCGTCTTTCTAGCTTTATCGCTGAAAGCAAGGCTGATTCCCAGCACCCGCTTTGGCCATAGACATTCAAGATACTATTGTACGAGATGATGCTGACCTGCAAAACTTTCTGTAAATCTTTCAGCAACTTTTCTGCTTGCTGCCACTCCAGATTTGACGAGAGCAAGCTATTGTAGGTCACAACTGTTCTTGGAAGGTCTTTCTCCATCATCTGTTTCAATACGTTCAAGGAACGTCTCCACTCCTTCCCCTTTCTGCACGACTTAATGACAGCGTTGTACGTAATCTCGTTCACTTGCACTTCCTCATCCATCATCTGTTCCAGAAGTGCCAAGGCTTCACACCAGGTAGAGGAAGATAATAAGGAGGTGTATCGACGAACAGCCACCATGGCAACACTAAGTCGCCAAAGAACTGTAGGAATAGCTCAATTTCTAAGGAAACAAACAAGATGAAACAAGGAAATGACCCTCGTGGCATCTCGACACGAAAACTACGAACGGATAAAGAGGTGTAGATTCGTCTCCTGTTCTGTTCCATAACACTATTTTGAGACTTAAAAACCACAACTGTTGATAAAATAAAATGTTATATATTCTTTTAGTGTTCGCAAAGAATTGCCTTTTCTTCATCTATGAGTCAAACTGCCACATCAATACGAAATAGACTCAAAGTAAACGCTCATGTTCTTAAATGCGAGAAGGCTGGAAACCAGAGTTTTACATTGCTACATGTTTTTCGTTCTGCGGAATGATTGTAAACGTTGGGTCAAAGATTGATTGTGTGAACATCTAAAAATACAGTAATGGTTAGTTCATGTTAGTCCGGTTGGTCTGTTCATTGGATGTTCACGAGGAGATCTGGATTTTCACCCAGCAGCTGATCTATGTGAAGGTCAACGATGTCAACGTCAAGCCATGGGGTTTAAGCTTCTGTTTGGGCGGTGGGTTCCAGAACCTCCCTTCGGAAACCTGACATTTAGTTTGTGAATCCGCTTATGATATATGATATATAGCAATCATGATCAAGTTGATCAAGTGCAACCAATTTAGAGAAAGGCCCTACACCTGAGCTCTCTGTCGGGATTGCTATGATTTGCGCAGTTGTAGTAAGTTGTAGTATGTTGTAGCTTATGAACCCTAGGACAAAAGCGGATCAAAATAGCACTGAATTCGGCCGCTCGTCCAAGGAACCCCAAGCTCACCCCATCTTTCCACACGATGTCGGAAAGTAAGTGCATCCCCTGGCAGAGGAACTGCACAACATGCTGATGCTTGCAACATTTGTTCAACGAACTTTGCAGCGAACTTCATTGAGCCTCCTGATGATTGCTGCATCTAGAACGGCCTGCAAAGGTCTCGCTGCATTAGTTCTGCACCCAACGAAGTATACTGTTCTCTACCCACAATCAAAAAGTAGAAATGGATCAAAGAGCCCAATCGGTGAAAGCTGCAAATGGCCCCAAAAACGAGCCAGAACTGAAGTTGTCTGCACAGGAAGAACCGCAATGTTGTCCACTGAACCAGCCTCTCTTTGCCTGAATTAGGCTGGCGATGCCAATCTCTGTCGCATATTTGAGTAGCCTCCGCAGAATGCGGTTAGCCACCTGCCAGCCAGAGAAAGGTTCCAACGGCCAACATGCTTTTAGAATCCTTTAGATACAGTTTGAATCATTTTGATGCGTTGATATGTAGAGTGACAGTGCAGGACAAGAATGTTTTCTGCATCTCAGGTATGGCTGGTATGGCTTCATGCTCCTAAATCCCCAAATCCCCCGCATTCCGAATATATTCCCTTCTCTCAAAACTGTCCCAGTGCAGCCTTGGACAGCAAGGCATCGTTACTTGAAGTGAGTGATTCTGGTTTTATGCCAGTCACATCCTGCTGCACACTCACCAAAATCCAAATCTCCTGAACGCGAGGGCAACGTTGGCAAACGCAACTGCTACGTGAGACGACGTGAGCTGTCACCAGCTACTTTTAGTCTTTTCGGTGACCACTAACAGAAGCCGCACCTCGCCAGTCTTGACGTCTCTTGCCAATACCAGTCCACGGATAGACAACAGATTGAGAAAGAGCTCACCTTGGTCTATACAGTACTCAGTGCTCAGTGTCTGTCTTATCGTCTAGGGAATGTATTCCGGAAAATACATGAAAATACATGAAATGCTGCGGCGTGGACTTTATATCTGTGAAAGCCTCATGCCTCCAAAAACTTGCCGCATATTTTTATATGCTGCTTAATTAGAATGTAACAGATTCATTCATATGAAACTTCGAAGCGGCAGAATCTGTGTTGCAAATAGTGAAAGACTTCCAAACTACAGCAGCGCATAGCCAGTGCCTGTCTTGCGCTTGTTCACAAGCAGAGACACGTAGGGCCTGAGTTCAGAAAGTTGACAAAGCATCGGCTGACTCAAACAAGACCTGTCGTGACTTTGGTTTGATCTGTGCTCTGTTGGCAAGGAACGCCCCGCTGTCAGAAGCATTCCGCAGTGCTTCAGCAACCGTGGCTTGCAGTTGACAACCATCTGAGAGGAAGCGGCAGTTAGAACCTTACACAGAGGGGGCCGAGGCTGTAGCAGCTTTTGAGGCGCCCAAACAGTCAGAGGAATCAATCACTGCAAGAGGAAGAATCCTTTTGGATTTCTCGCGCAAATCGCTTTGATAGTCCAGCTACCCCCAACCGCCCAACCCTCGGATGATCTGGCAACGAATCATCCCTTTGGTCCAAAAGTCAAACTATCCCGCTGCAGTTGAATTCTGTGCAACAGAATCTTGCCGGGTCAAGTGCCACTCGTCAGCGAGAAAAAACATAATATCCATCATCTGTTCCGGATGTCTAGTAGTTTCACATAGTTTCACAACGTCTGGCCACGGCTAAGCCGCAAACCAACTGCCTCCTCTCGTGTGTAGCCAGTCAAGTTCTCAAAGCCTTCTGAGACAGCCTGCTTGCATCTGCTTGCATCTGCTTGCTGCTTCAAGCATGTGGCAAGCTTCCGTCTCCAAGGGTTCGGCATGAGACCCACAAGTCCACTTTCATCCATCGGTAAATCTTGCTTTACATTTTTTACACTTTAAATACACATCAAATTTGCAATTTAACGCGTTCCAGTCTCGGAGACCCTCCAACTCCAGAATATACCTGCAGACTCTCAATTCATGAGCACCGCACGATCAATTCCGTGTCGAGCTGGGTGGGATCAGCCACGGCGACCTCCAAAAAAAGGACATGAGTCGCATGACACAAAAATGGCACTCGGCACTTCCTTTGCCAATTCCATCAGATTCTATCAGCTTTCCAAAAGAGGAGAGAACTTCTCTAGGTAGTTATCATGAGTTATCAGTATCACGCAAGATATGCAAGTCACACGGGAAGGGGGGGTTCCGCATAAAATTGACTCGGGGTCTTAAGGTCACAGGTGTATCCTGTTCGCAGCAAGGGAGCGATCACTAGATCACTGCTTGAAAGCATGTGAAATTCTTTCAAGAGACGGCTTGTTCAGCTATCAGGCAAGAAACGCTGTATTTGCAGTCAGCCACTGCAGAACAAATGGCACGAGAGACCAAGTCATCTTCCTCTTCTTCCTGAAAAGGACACATGGCGAAATGATGGCCATGGCACAACGTGACAACGCTTTGCTGCAAGAAATAACATCTCAGGCGAAATGTGCCCTGGTGTAGACACCGTGTGCAAAAGATCTGCCCAGTTTGAAACAAAGGAACTAGAGGTGGAACCTGTGCTTTGGGCACCTTTATGAACGAGACTAGCTCGTATAATTTTGGACCTATCCAGATTTCCACTTGTTTGAACACGCAATGCTCGAAAAGGTGCTCAGCTTGCAGTATACCTTTCCAGTGTCTTGAATCTCCGGTACTTATTTGCATAACCACAAACCTTATGTGATGTGTCGTGACAATGTGATACAATGTGATACAATGTGATACAATGTGATACAATGTGGCAATTTCGACCTCGAGTTCTTGTTCTTCGGGCTCTTCCAGCTCGTGCTCCTCATTCTCGTGGATGGGCTGTTTGAAGAGGCCCTGATGGAGACCGTCCCAACTGGGTCGGCGCAGGGCGAGACAACTACATTTATCACATGTTTTTTGTATTTTGTTATATATATATACATATATATATATATACATATATATATATATATATACATATATATATATATATTATATTGGTTTATATTGCAGTGTAGAGTATAGTATAGTTTAGTATAGTATAGTATGGTATAGTCAGTATAGTGCAGTACTTCTCCTAGCTTCTCCACAGGCCCTCGAAGGTGTCATTTCGCCATGACACTTGAGAAAGTGAAACTACAATTCCTTTAAAGGATCATGGTTTCAAATATATAATGCTATTTAATATTCAACAGCTGCAACCCAATGCATTTGACTGCAGCACACGGATTGAAAGGTTTTGCCTCCGAACGCATCATAGGTGGGCAAGAGGTCTGTCGGAAAATATCACCTGCGGTATCTGCCCTATTCCCACTCAGGGCAAAGTAAATTGTCATGCGCAAGTATGCACAAGTCCAAAGCAGCTTGAATAGCTCTTCAGTTTTGGCAACCATATGCAAGCATGTTGTTTGGTGGTTCCCTCCGAATATCATGCTGCATGCTGAAGCGTGCCTGGTTTGATGTCCAAGCCTCTTGCCCCATTGAATGGTACAGGCTCGCTGCATTTTCGAACCCAAAAATCTCCTTGCCTGGCCAGGTTCTGGCGGCATCTGTGACGTCTGTGTGCCTTGGATTTCCTGTTTCGTTTTACAATTGCTGCACGTTACAGCACGTTACAGCACCTTACAGTCGTTACAGCATCTGTATCGGAATCTTCAAATCTTTGGGGGTTCCTTCTGTACAAAGGAAGTCACAGGGACTTTGCCTTGCAGCAAAGTCAGTCAACTGGCGTGACATCAAGTCCTTCAAGGCATGCGGAACGACAGATCTGCTTCCAGACTTCAAATATGAGGCACGAAGAAACTCAAACAAACACAGAGTACATGAAGCCACGTGAAGGTGCATGCAGGTCCGTGAAGGTGCATGAAGGCAAATGAAGGCACATGAAGTACATGGAAAATTAATAAAATGGAAAGTACCAAAGAAACGGGAGAATCCTGTGCCACCACATCGCTGAACTCGGTACATTGTCGGCTCAGAGAGGCGGCAGAAGCATTAGAAGAAAACTCGCTCGTCTCCTGTACTTCGCTCTGTGCATTCACAAAAAGAGTTGATAAGTTACTGCTTGCCATTGCTCTGGTCAAGTGCCCTACCACCATGATCAGGCGAAGATCTTTAGGTAATTGTACAATCTGGAAAAAGAATTGAGGATATTGAGGTATTCCGGTATGTTACGTGGCTTGTATGAATCCAGCTGAGAGTCCTCTTCAGAGGGTAAAAAGCGGTCACCTTCGTTTCGCACTGGCGAAGGCTCCTGTGGAGGAAAATCTGCCGAAATCAAAGGATTCAAAAAGGATTGCCTGGTTTTTTTAGGTCTTTTTGGAAATTGCTCTCGAGCGAGACGGCGTGGCAGTTCATTTGAAGCAGAGACGCACTGGTAAAACATAACATCAAAGGGGTGGACGAAAGGTAGGAATCTGGTATTAGAATTGTAACGAAGAGCATGCCCCCGCTCACATTTATTCACAGCTAAGGATGTCTTGAACACAGCCTTGCATTCTTCGACTTCCAGCTAAGTCTGAATGAATAGAATCTCCCGGACCGAATCAGTCGAAAGGGGGAGGGCATACTTGAAGGACAAAAACCAGTGACTGAAGGCAGACCCAGCAAAAACTACTAAACTACATGAAACTCAGGTAGCCTAGGCTGCCTTTCCTGATAAGTCCTACTCTACTTTCATCACGCTGACTGCAAGAATTGTAGCAAGAGAGGGCCAAAGACTTCGGGTCCTCTGGTATGCAGTCCATCAGTCAAGCTGAGCTGGCCGAATGTGTGAGCCATGAGAAGTCTTTTGCATGCTACAGAATTGAGCAGCGAGGCAACAAGTTGCCCATATTCACTACATTTTTTAGGCGGTTGTTCGTTGTGGAGCACTTTGATAAACAAATCCGACAAAAACAATATCATCATGCGGCATGCACGACCTACATTTGATTTTCTTTATAAGGCCGCTTGCAATACACCATCCAACAGGTGGTGAGACATTGATTGCACATGTTTCATACTTCAAAATCTGTGTGAAAAATGTCTCACTACATGTCAGAGCGACAAAGTGGTATTGAGCCAATGAACAAATTAACCATAGAATCAATAAAGGCAACGCAAAACTGAGCATGATCAGTGCTTGGGATTGCTTTGCAAGCCATCTGACAGAATGATCAAAAAAAATGTAAAGAAAATCATCCATAAAGCACATATGGGGGGGTTAATTCTATGGGTGAAAACGTGAAAGATTGCCCTCTCTTCGAGAGGTGCAAAAAAATGTCCAAACCGGTTTACATCATTTCTTGTGTCTGCTCCCTGTTTTGATTTGAGCTGAGTGAAGACAATGAAGTTTGACGGCGGTGTTTTTTGTTTGTCTTATTTTATTTGATTTTGATGTGGTTTCCACTTCGCATCTTTTGGCTGAATAGACCCAG
>Ga0126342_10008807_pt1 | contig 18080 bp, 21 predicted proteins | sample Cyp1metagenome_FD_92528 | JGI IMG/M metagenome (GOLD analysis project Ga0126342, IMG submission 92528) | Coral microbial communities from Lord Howe Island, Old Settlement Bay, Australia - Cyphastrea 1 metagenome | ecosystem: Host-associated > Invertebrates > Cnidaria > Coral ... | reverse complement strand
TCCCCGGTGCCCCACAACAACTTCCTGCATTCATCTTGCTTCAATATTCCCGGTGCCCCTGAGCAACTTCCTGCATTCATTTGGTTTTATATCTGGTTCCACCGTGGCCTCCTAAAGTCCCCCACATCTGTGCCTCTCCACAGCTTCCCGCATTCATGCGGTTTCAATATCTCAGCTTCCCCTCGTCTCTCCACAGCTTCTTGCATGCACCGTCATTTGGGTTCAATATCTAGATTTCCGCTTCTCGTCCCAGCAACTTCTTGCGTTCATCCTTGTTTCGATGTCTACCTTTCCCCTCTCCCACCTGCCTCTTTCTCACCAATTTTCCGCGGTCACCTGGCTTCAATATCTACATGTTCCCCCGTTTCTCTCAACACCTTCTTGTATGCATCTTGTCTCAATATCTAAATTCCCCCCACCCGCCGGCATTCATTTTCGGGTCCCAAAAATTCCTCAGCATTTTTTTGCATGTATCTTCATGTATCTTCATTCCGTTTCAATTTCTAGGTTTCACCCCTCATCTCTCAACAACTTTTTGCGCTCACCCTGTTTCAATATCGAACTTTCCCTTTCCCCTATGTGCCCGTCAATTTCCTGCATCCATTTCGCTTCATACGTAGACTTCCCACATTGGCCTCTCCACCACTTCTTACGTTTTTATTGTTTCAATACCGGAACTTCCCCGGCATCAACAGCTTCTTGCATGCATCTTGTCTCTGTATCTAAAATTCCCCCCACCCTGTGCCAGGTCCAAAAAAACGTGTACGCGTTCCCAAATACATGCAGGTCCAAAAAAGAATATCCCCACAGGGTCCAGAAAACACACAAGCAAGTCCCCCACATTTTTTGTGACCCTAGGTCCAAAAAAAAATCCGGTTAGGTCCAAAAAACATGTACAGGTCCAAAGGAAGGGTGCCCAGGTCCAAAAAACATGCATCCCTTTATTATTTGTTATTTATTATTTATTATATGTTATATGTTATATAGTTATATGTTATATAGTTATATATAGTTTACATTGTATGTTATATATTATATCATATTAAATTATATGTTATTAAATTATATTATATCATTTATATTATCTCATATTAAATTATATTATATCATATTATATTATATTAAAATTATATTGCATTATATTATGTAATATTTTTTATTTTATATCATATTCAATTATACTCTATTTTCTTGTATTTTATTATATTTTATTATAATATATTATATTATATTATATTATATTATATTATTTAATATTATTTAATATTATATTTTATTTTATTTTATTCTATTGTATTATATTACATTATATTATAATTATATTATATTATCTTATGTTATCTTATCTTATCTTCTTGCGTGCCATAGGTATGGTTTGTGAAAACGGATGTGAAACTAACTTGGAAAAGCAGGTGCCATACCCGTAGGCTCCCCGCAGCATCGTTGCCCCTCAGCACAGGAACTCCTTGAAGCAGAACTGTTCATTAGTTCGACTTAGTTACGATGTCCAGGATACAGCCTGGTACGAAGCTTTGCTAGATTTCTTTGTTGATAGCTGCTTGCAGTATTTGAGCAAGTTGTGCGTTGGAGTTGTTGAAATCTCATAGTCAAGCTGTTTTGCCTCCATATATTATATCATATATATATTATGTTATATATATTATATATTATAGATATATTATATATTATAGATATTATAGGTATTATATATATTATATATATTATATTATATTATATTATATTATTTATATTATATCATATTATATTATTTCATATTATAATATATCATATTATATTATGTCATATCAAATTATATTATATTAAATTATGTTATATATCAAATATCATTTATGAAATACCATATATCATATATCATATATTATATTATATGTTTGAAATTATATAGCATATATTATATATTATTTAATATAATATATATTATATTATATATTATATTATATTATATATATATATATTATATAATATAGTGTATATTATATATTGTATATAATATATTATATATTGTATATTATATATTATATGTTGTATATTATATATTATGCTAACACTGTCCACTAATAGAAGTTGATAGATTTTGAGGGTCAGGGTTTTGGACAAGACATGGCAAGACCTCCAGAGCGGCCATTGCCTGGGTTTGACACAATCTGCACTGCGCGCTGCCCACGGACTGCGACAGATGCCTCAGTGATGCTGCCTCTTAAATCCAAAGCCTAGTAATCTGACTTATGATTGTGTATCCGGACAACGAACAACAGAACTGCAAGAGACATAAGGTCCTTCTAGGAGCACTTGTCATACAGTAGATGCAACATCAATATGTCTATTTCTGTACAGTGCCAGAGGTGCTCTGAAAAACGAAACAGACCACATGGTTCACTGTGCACAAGCTGCCCCCCTGCGAACTATTTCTACTGCGACCGCTTCGATGGGGCTGTCTTTGTCCCCTGCACGTGCTGGTTGTCCTGAGAAGCCACAAGAGCACCCTGCACATGTTATCTTCGCCCCGTTGCTGGCACATCAGAAACGCCTCCGGTTGAGGGGCGGCACCAAGATAACTTAGTACCGCGGGTCGGAAAATGGGAGAGATGTCACCAACAATTCTTTGATTAGACTCATAATGTTGATATTGGCAACAGTAACAATAGCATTCTTAGAATACCAATGATGACAACAATAACCATCAATGAATCAAACGAAAACAATTCATGGCCATCAACTAAGCTGGATATCAGGGGCCCCATCGCACCTGCAGGCGTAGACAGTCACAATGCCTCCAGGCTTCACATCCGGGGCTGTCATGGAGAATCAGCTCCGGATAGTAATCGTATTTCTTTTTAAGGAAAACCATGATTAACCAGTGGATATAGGCCAGTTTTGTGCAACCCATATCTAACGTATGAAATGTATTGAAATGTCTTCAAGCATACTATACCGCATGCAGACAGTCTGCATCATCTCTAGTTGCAATAAAACCCATTCTGTTGCAACAACATGCGGCATATGCCCAAACTTCAAGCTTGCACCTATGTTTTCCAATATGACCAGGTACCTATCCCTGCAAAAAAAAACACTCAGGTATGATATGATACGTTAAATGTCCCTCGACGCATTAACCGGTATATGATATGGTATACACGCATACAAATCGCGAACAATACATATATATATATATATAATTATATATATATGCCCCACACCATATAGATACAGACACACAAGTATACATACAAGACACATTTGACATTGATAGTACGCATACCTGCTTAGCAAGTAGGTTCCGTTGCCTTACCTTACAATGTGCTGCAGGACGTCACAGTGAGGTCCTAGTCCTAGCCTCGGTAAAAATGCTACATTGCAGAAGAATACAGTACATAACAGTACATAACACGATATATATATATTATATTGCATCCCCCAAAAGGGTCTACTGGCAGCCCCACCATCCAAGACCGAAGAGTCTAAAGACTTGAACATACAAAAAAACTGTCGGCTTTCTTCTCTCCAGCCATCATGGGATAAGCCATGATAAGTGGATATATTCTGATTATGATATATTCTGTTGTATTTGATCACTGATCCTTAGGCAACACCGGCCGAAGGCATCATGGCCAGGGCGCAATCGATGCTACCGTTGCCCAGGCGACAGCAACACAAACCTCGGCGACAGCAACGCCCTTGTGAAACTTGTGACGTTGACCATATGGGGATTCCATGGGATTCCGGTCAAAACCGAGGAAATGACCATGGGAAATACCATATGAATACCATATGACTGGAGGGAATAACTACCATGCATTCACCAGCGACTTAGAGTATTTGACCATGTTTGACCAGAAAAGCACCAGAGCTCCTGAAGCTTTGTCATGTTCTGAATGCGAGTAACTTCCAAAAAAAGAGCTGCTTTCAGATGAACCACCCTGAAAGACTATCTTGAACACCAGAAAGAAAATTCATGCGAAATTCCCTACGGGGATGACGGCAAATTCTCTTCTTGGAGTCCTTGGCCAAACATATTCTTGGGTAAAAAAATTGCTCTCTGGGTCCTTGTATGGCGACCATTGCTGACGCGTGGCTGTCGTACTGAGTATCCCAGAAAGCGGTGGCGGCCTGGTACGATATGACGCAATTTCACCATTTCATCGTCGACACAGCAAGGCCATAAAGATCATCCTCAACTTTCGCAGTCCAGAAAAACAGCACTATTAGTCAGAAAGTTTTCCAAAGTTTTTGGATTCCAGTACTTCTACATACTTCTACCGACCCCTCTGCATACTTCTACTATCTTCTACTGTAATCACTGTAATGCCTTCCCCTGTTCATGGGTATGTAGGGGATGAGATCACATCCGAAACTGGGACCATGGTTTCTGGGGCTGTTAGATCTGGTTTCATAGGATGGCATTGTTCTAGAACTGGTCACTGCATTGACGCTGCGCAGCTTGTTTTCGGAATGCGGAAACGCAGCTGGTCACAGAGTGGACCTGGCACGACAGGGGAGGAAAAATCTTGTCATGAATCTACAGAAGGTGTGGATCAAACTTGGGCACTGCAAAAGCTGATAAAAATGGTTAGAATATGTTAGAATATGTTAGAATATGACTGAAGTCACCACAAAGAAATCCAAAATGATCCAAATTGGATGGCTCGGGGTCTTAATTTTGACACATACTCAACTTACTGCTGCATGCTTTCACCGACCAAATAGCTTTCCATCCCCCACAAGAACTAGTTGAGATCCCTTGGCAGGGATCTTGGACCGACTTTAACAGATTTGGATCATGGGACTGCCTTACTCCTCGTTGTCGACGGGTTTCTTCTTGGCATCCGCGTTTGGCCGAACCCCTTGCCGACCGTCCCTCAGCAGGAACTGCAGGTTTCATCAATTCGTCGGTGGAAATTTCCAACCCAATGTCCGTCACTTGCACAGGGAAAGAATACCTCTAGCTAATCATCATTCATCATCAGTATTATAGTCTTATAGTATATAAATCAAAAAAATATAGTCAGAAATCATCATTTATCATCATTGATTATCATTGATCATCATTACCCACTGCAATCATCAGTAATCATCAGTGATCACCATTGTATATATTGTATAAACATCATTAATTAATTTAATCATCAGCAGTCATCACTATATAATAATCAGTATATTTATCATACCAGTTTCATCCAGTTTCACACCATGAAGCAGGCTGCATGGTCTCCAGTTTCCCTATCTTTCCGAGCTCTGCACTTGTGCATCCAACGTCTTTCCCTGTCAAAGTGCCCAGGTCACATGCTGCGGCCACGACCATCTCATAAGCTCTACCAGGTCTATCCAGGTCTGCCATGTTAGATATCTGCACATCTCCACACAATCAAATGATCCAGAGTACGGCGTGAATTGAACAATTTGTTCTTTCAAACAGGTCTGCTCTTACGAGGTCATACCATGTCATACCTCTTCTTGGATCGTAATTTGGCTGATCCGTACTGAGCAAGATTACGACTCCAACGACTATCTGGTACGGTTGGTTTGTCTCCCACTTCACGAGTTAGCATCCTTGCTTTCAGTCAGAACCCAACTATACTTTCCAGTATACCCAGTACAGTAGATCTTAGCTTCTAGCAGCCCCCAAACTGCTCGCCTTTCCATGATTTCAACACCTTTGTCACGCAAATGATCTCTGATCTTGTCGGCCTGAGAAAGACGTGCAGGCACTCAGAGGACAAGTTTCTTACATGGTCTTGCAAAACAACCTGCCCCTCATGGTTCCGTGGCGTCACTTCTTGAAGTTCTCCTGGACCCAATGGTTTACCAACTTACCCAAAAAGATCCAAAAAATCAATTGACTTGAATAATATCATCATCGTCGTCGTCGTCGTCGTCATCATCATCATCGTCGTCGTCATCATCAGCGTCATCCTCATCCTCATCGTCATCATCATCATCATCACCATCACCATCACCATCACCATCATCCATCCATCATCCATCATCCATCATCCGTCATCCGTCATCCGTCATCCATCACCGATCATCCATCACCCATCACCCATCACCCATCACCCATCATCCATCATCCATCATTCATCACCCCTCATCCATCATCCGTCATCCGTCATCCGTCATCCGTCATCCATCACCCATCTCCATCATCATCATCATCATCATCATCACCATCATCATCATCCATCATCATCATCATCATCACCATCATCATCATCAGCAGCATCATCATCATCATCACCATCATCATCATCAGCATTATCATCATCATCACCATCATCATCATCAGCATCATCATCATCAGCATCATCATCATCATCATCACCATCATCATAACAATACCTTGCAATTGTGAAGCTGCTTTGCAAACTGGCACCTTTACGGCTCCCAACAGCTCCCAACAGCTCCCAGCACTGCCTCAGCAAAATCTCGAACCATTCGGGCTTTTTCTCCTGGGTCTAACAGCTCAACAACTTTTCGGTCACCATGACAACACGACCGTACTCCGTTTTCATATGCAGAGCGTGATTGATGAATAATGACGGCCACCGTGCACACCAAGAATTGCGGCCCTCAATGTTGGGGGATCTTTCAGGGAAACCTGCAGCTGCTTCGAAAGGTGTTGCCTTCCTGTCATGGACAGAATTGTGGCACTCAGCCATCTTGTGCACCACAGACTTCAGAGCACTGCAGGAACATATCACAAGATGGACCACCTTATGGCGTTGTCAGTATATTTCAGAAGTAGCACTCCAAATAACCCCAAACAAATCTTCGCCACAAGATCATGCCCAGGCACTGTCAATAAGCCTCAGTGCATCAAGGGGAACTGAGTGTTCTCCCAAATCCTGAAATGTTTCTTCGTTTGGATTATTCCTGTGGTGAAATTGTGTGTTGAATCAGTGACAAAAGTCTTACGGATGACTCAGACTGGGGCAAAGTTCTCGCTCCTTTGGGTTATTTCTGGTGGCAACAATAAAAATAGTAAAACAAGGCGGACGCGTTGAAGCGATACTGTATATTGCTTGCTGCCCAGGCACGTATTATAAATGTAGGCGTTGGATGGAGAGCCATCTCCTTACGCACTGACTTCGGACAAGTGGACTAACTGTTCCACCAAATTGTGGCCCATTCGGATTGCAAGCTTTCAGGGTCTGCCAAAGGAATGACCACCAGTTCTTTTGGAGAAAGTGAGACTGCAGGTGCGTTTTCACAAACAAACAAACAAACAAACAAAACAAAACAAACAAACAAACAAGGGCAATGAGTCAATACCAGGAATACCAGGTCTTGATGATGTTGAATGGCCGTCATGCGGGTGTGTCTGAAAATAAGGCATGCCTCCAAACTAGCCACTTACATCGTAGGTTAAATGATGATAAAACCACCGGGCTTTCAGGCACGCAATTTCCAAACGAACCCTGTAGCTTGGAATAAGTTCCCAACTGAAAAAATGCAACAGGTTGTCCAAGGGCGGCCAAGCATCTGGAGGGGCTCCGCGGGCCAGTGGTCGGGATGTAACCTCCAGCTCCACCTGCGAGTTGGAGATCACAGGAAGTGGTGTACTTCTATACTTCTTTGGACTCCATGAACAACCTGGAAAATGTCGGACTGTATTTGCCAAGCCTTCTAAACTGGAAAACCAACATCTTCGATATCATTCCATATCATTCCATATCATTCCATATCTACATTTATCATCATTTATCATCATTTATCATCATTTATCATATTATGTAATTATGCTGTACAATATATGAGTGAATATTCGTGCACGAAATTCTTGCCCAATTTCATGGTGCAACGGTGCAACCCAGCCTTTTCCGCCACCCTTGCCCTGGTCACGGCCGCGTCGACTCCGAGATCTCCCTCGTCGACCGGCGCCGCCACCATGGCCGCCATGGCCCTTGTCTCGGCGGGACCGGCGAGGTCTGGAAGGTGACCTCGACTCACTGTAGTAGCTGTAGTAGCCTTGGAACATCTTGGAACATGGAGCTGGGAGAAAAATGAATCAAACTAAAAGCATAAATCAAACAATGTAACTCATAATGATTCATAATGTAACTCAAAAAAACGACCTTTGTTGCATAGCCGGCATGCTATTGCCATTGGCAACGTGATCATTGTGTAGTCAACTGGCCGAATATGGCCGACTGGAAATTCACCCTGCACATGCTGCTTTCTGTGCTTCCGGGCTGTAGGAATAGGACTCCTAGGCTGAGTGACAATGACAACAATGCGCAATGGCGTCTGGTCTTACCATCAAGAGAATTGATTTGTGTGACTACGCAGGGGTGCTGTGGCAAGACAGGGAGTTGTATGTCAAATCCATTGCTGGTGACTGCCACACTGAGTGAAATCGAGCAGCAGCACCTACAACTACAAACCACGCAGACCTAGTGACATCCCAGGTCAGTACCATTGCTGAATGCACCTTGAAAGCAAATAGGTTTGCTCACAACTTTCGCTTATGCGCAAAGGAATGGAAAAAACAAGTCGCGCTTGGATCCTAATGGCAAAAAACCTCAAAGATATGTAGGGCTATCCTCAAAATCACCATTTCAAGTTAAAATGGGTGTATCCAAAATCATCCAAAACTGGTCATTCCCAATGGGACAAGCAATGGAGTTATAAGTTGTAAGGAGTCCTCCATTTCAGGAACCCTCAAATCCCTCGGCTGCCACTGAGCTGCACTTCGACCTCGACCTCTCCCTCTCTTGGATGCCTACCACGGGAGAAATCTTCGGACGCAATCCAGGCTCAATATCTACCATCAAGGCATCCAAGGCATCCAAGGCATCCAAGGCATCCAAGGCATCCAAAGGTTCAATCCCAAGTAGATAATCTGATTGCAGTGACTTTGAAAATAACCTTGACAGGTGGAGCCAAGGGAACGGTGTGCTTGCAATGTATGCAATTTGAATATGTGTATTTTGTACTGCAGTTGTTTCCTTTCGACCAAATTTTTCAAATGCTGTCTAATTCTTTGGGCCCTAGAGTGTACGTGGTTTATATAGATTGTATTGGTATTGGTTGTTCGCAACATTCTGCTTTGGTGCAGATGGTACAGCCAGAATCTATGCATCTTCGCCGAGTCGGCTTCACCACCCCCAAAGATTCCCTGCCTTTCGTCGATCTTTGTCCTGCCAGCTGCTGAAATAGGTTTCTGTGGCCACAATGGCCGCCAGAATGCCAGCGGTGCTAGAAACATGGAGAACTGGCTAACTGGTTGGCTCACAATCAATTTGGGGAATTCAGAGCACGTTGCGGTTCTCAATGGTTAGACGGTTAGACTGGTTAGACACTCGAAAAACCACGCTCTGTCAGAGAAAATGGCCTGGTGACTGGTCAAAAACGCAATTCCCAGCTCATGGATGCTGATCATTTTCTTTTTTTTCCGCATCTCGATGCGAGTTTCATTCAAACGTATTGAATTTTGTTCGAACATTGTCAAAACCTATTGTTTCAACGTATTGTCAATTGTTTAATACTGGCTCAGGCCTCATTTAACTTGAAGCCTCTGGAGAGGCAAGCGGATGGAAGGCTGCAGCTGTTTCTCACCGTGGGACTAGGCGTAAAAGGGGGTGTTACAACACCGCCAGAGCTTGAGACAAACAGCCCGAGGAAATGTTAGTTGGATGATTGCACATCTTCATGGCAAGTGGTATGAATCAACAGCGCCCCTAAATACTTGTTGACATGAAGATCATCCAACAGAGTCAGGAGGTTGACTCCTCCCTGGCGAATCAGTTCGGAAGCTCTTATCGATCTTCCTCTGAATTTTGGGTCTTTCCTACGCAGCAACTCAGCTTCTTCATCCCACAAACACAAGCGACCAGTTCTCACAGTTCTCAGAACTTCCTCCAAGGCGCCGTTCGTCTTGGAGATATCATCCTTGGTCAAGGCATCTGCTGTCATCTTTGGATGGGGCGACCAACGCAGCAAACCCTTGGTCTTGCTCATGGTTTCGGAGATGATGGCTAGTTCAATTGACGTTCTTCTGTCCTGTCGTGATGTGGGGTTGTTCTTGAGGATTGCATCATAGAGACTTTTGGCGTCGGTGATGGCGCATTCCTTGAGCTTTTCATGCAACTCACACTCTTCGCGAAGCAAACCAATGAAAGGCAAAAGTGTTGAGCGCCAATCTTTTCTGCAAACATCTCCATAAACTATGTCTCTAAACATCACCTGTAGCCACTCCATTTCTCCCAGGGACTGCGAGAAGGACAAGGCTTCGCCAGCTAATGTTGAGCTCACCCTGCGCTTCAGCTTCGTTGATCGCCATGAGAGAATGGAGACTTTAGATTTCCTGTCTGCAGCAGGCAACTCATTCGAAGCCATGATGACCCAGGCACCTTGAACTGTGTCTTGAAGTTCGTTGGACCTCTTACGGATAGGCAAGCTATCCACACCTCCCGCATTGGAGGCAGCTATGAAGACCATGTCCTTGTTCTCAAACTTGTGCAAGACAAGACATTGTTGGGCTGTGTTCCTGAGGTGGGCTGCCAGCTTATTGAGGCAGGCAAGGTCGTGTACCGTGGCCTGCTTCAATCTGGAGGACAAAATGCTAACCACACCGGCTGCCTCTGGTCGAGTCTGGTGCGCAACCCAATCGATCTTGTAGAGGAGCGAGCGATATTGTTCAAACTCGTCCTTGTCCAACAGCTCTTGCTTGTTGCCAAGTCTGCCGCGAGCCGGCTTCAAAGGAAAGATCTTCTCGGCTATGTACTTGCGTTGGTCTAGAAGCACCTTGTCAGGCAAGACCTTGACATGACGTCCTGCAAAGTCAGCCTCTCCGTGTTCCCACTTTCCGAAGGAAAACCTTTGCTCCATGCACTTTCATAGTTCTTCTTGATAACCTGGAATCACGCCAATGTTGATATCGTCAACTTCGATCAAAACCATGGCCACAATGGCTCCTCTCTCGCGCTTCACGAGCCAGCAAGGTTCCAGCAGAGATCGCACAAAGCCCATGCTTTCGAAGAAGGTTATCAAAGTCTGATGCCATCTGAGAGGCGCATCGTCAAGACCGTATACGGGAGCCACAAGTTCGACTAAACACCCGGGAGGAAGGTCAAGGCCTTCGCAGGGCTTCACGTAGATCTTGCCGTGAGGTCTGTCAAGAGGCTCTGCTTGACAGAAGGCGTTGGAGACATCAGCCAAGGAGACTAGCAAGGACAAGTTGACACATATCTGAAAGAACATGGAAATGGCTTCTGTCGAAGGCATTGGTGAATATGTCTTCAGCATGTGGCTATCAGGGTCTTTATGTCCATGAACGCACCACCTGCTCTTGAACTTGAAGTTGCCAACCCCTGGCATTGGCTTCTTGCGTCGGATCATGCGTGACGTAATGACCCGATGTGGGACCTGCTTGGCAATTTTGGCTGCTTCTTCTGGAGGAAGGATTTTGACAGAACCCATGTCAATGATGGCCTTGACCTCACTCTTGTCGGACTCCTTGAAGCCAGCTGCATCTTCTGGCGAAGCATGCCTCATGTCGAATTCAGTGTTGCGACTCTTCGAGGGGGTGGCCAAGAAAGAACCATTCTCTCGACTGAGCTCAAAGAAGGATAATTGCTCACCAAACTGATCCATCCACTGTTCTCCCTCAAACCAGTCATCGGCCTCACCTGGTACTGCAGGCAGGCCTTCGGCTTGAGGTTGAGCAACATCTGCTATTTCGGGAGCGCTGCTGCTCTCGCTCTTCTCTTTCTAGACGACGAAGTTCCCTCTCGTACTTCTCTTGATCTAGCTTCTCCTGAACCTTCTGCGCTCTATTGCCTCTGACTCCATTTCACTCACTTGTCTTTTCACACGCCCTGAAGCTCTTTCTGAGCCAGACGCAGAGCTGATAGAGGGCACAGGTTCTATCTGAGGCTCGTCCTGTGTCACTTGAGAGACTTGCCTGATGGCTCCGATGGGAACTCGTGGCAATGGAGTGGCTGGGGCGGCGCCTGGCAAGGGAGTAGCTGGGGCTGCTCCTTGCGCGGGTGGAGTGGGTGGAACTGAAATGTTCCGCAGGAGTGGTTGAGGTGCGCCAGCTTCTTGGCCTTCTCCTTCGTCCTCTTCTGCAATCGGACCTGGGGAGCTTCTTCTGGTACAATGGGTTGTTCGCAAGATTCATGTCCTGGCGAGCCTTCAGAGGAGACATCAACTGTTCCTGCTCGATGTGAGCTTGCCTGATCCAGTAGCTCCTTGATATCACCAGACTTCTGCAACTCGGCTCCTATGGCCTCATCATGACTGGCCGGTCGCAGTTGGTCAGAGTTGTATTTGAGCAACCTCGCGCGCATGGAGACCCACACTGTGTGTCCAGACTGCATCAAAAACCAGTCCAGGTCCGGTCCATCTACATCGCGTGACGTGGCCTTGACCAGTGCCAGCAAAGCGACGCCGCACAAAGACCCACTGTCCTGGACCCCTGGAAACCACTGCCTTTGACGGTGCAAATGACCCTGAGAGCTTAGACTGACTTTGTCTTTTGCCATGGTCTGCATGCACAGCTGTCTGGCCTTCTGACGAATGTCGTGAGCCTTGTTGAACTCCAGGGCGGCCGAATCTTGTTCAAAGCTGTCAGCTCGAATGTCAGGCTCCTGCAGGGGATCGTCACTCAAGAGTTCCAAAGGCACTCTTGGATTGACCCCGAAAGTGAGCTGGTATGGCGAGAAACCACCTCGATGGAACCACCTGTTCTTGTGAGACACCAGGGAGGTGATCAGTAGTTCCAGGTCTTCTGCTGACGTAACAACTGATTGCCCTGATTGTATCTCTTGTTCTATTCTTGTCTTCACCCAACTTCCGTGCCGTTCTACACGTCCGTTTTGCCAAGGACTGTGAGAGTCAGTTGTCATCTGCAGAACTCCTTGTTGCTCCAGATGTCTCTCAAAGTCGAAACGGAATTCCCCTCCTCCATCTGTGAGAACGGTCTCCGGCAAACCAAAAGGGCGCACCCAAACTTCGTTGAAAAGCTTCCATGTCTGCTTGGAGTTGGGAGTGCCACCATCATACTGCTTCAACATGGCTACTTGCTACAGGTTAGAACCGCGGCAGATCACGTTGAGGAAAGCAAGGGTTTTGCCAGACCATGACACGTAGAAATAATCCAGAGCCACTATCCTATTAAAAGTGAAAGTCCTTGGAAAAGGTGCTCGCCTTCGTGAAATGGGATGCTGCTGCCGCATGCACTGATTGCATGTGAAATGTTCCTTGACAAACTGCAACACTTTTGGCTTGGCCCCAGCGGCTTTTAGTAAAGCCAACATTTGCTCCCGGGGCAAATGCCCCATGTTCACATGGACGGAAGTAACCTTCCTCTTCTCTTCCGCTGACAGCGGCTCCAACCGAGCTTGAACTGCAGCAACGCCGTCCTCAAGAGCGTCAGTCTCTTCATCTGCCGCTTGCTCATCCTCTTCGTGCAACGAAACAAACTGGCCGAAACCCGTGTTCTGCAATCGGATTCCCTCCAAGATCTTGTTGATCAGGCCAGGGGAAAAATGCGAGCTGGAGCTGTCAGGCCATGATCTAAAACCACATGAGGATGATTCTTCGAGCACTGGCATTGTGAAAGAACAGCTGCTATACCTGCATGGTTGGTCGCTATCCCAGTCGTTTTTCTGGAAAGTTCACCTTCTGACACTGAGAGACCAACAGGGCACTGGTCAAACAAGAAACGAATGACGCCGGGCTGCTTGAGAAGCCAGGCAATGCCATGAGTGGCCCAGCTAGAAGCGCCTCCCGGTTGCTCCAGGAAGAAATATCTGTTCTGAGACCTCTGGTATTCAGCTACTTGCACGCAGAAATGCAGCGTGGCCAAGCCCTGAACTTGAAGCCTCTGGGCTTCCTTCTCATCCATTCGTTTCCAGTTACTCTCCATGATTTGTGAAAATGGCTTGCACTCTGGAGTCATAAGGATTATGTCAAGCTTTTGGGACCGTACCACATTCCAGAAATCTGCTCGACACTGGGCAGAAAAGAACTCCCAGCCGGTCTCTCTGTCAAACGCTGGCGGCTCGGTGGTCTGAAAACCGAACCCTTTGGCCTCCAAAGTCACTCTAGGAGGTGAGAAGAGCTCACAGATCGTGAGACATTTCTTCGCCAGAATTTTGCCATCAAAACAAGCGCGCTCGACGGCTTCCCTGTTGGAGGGAAAACCACTACCTAACTGGAGACTACCTGCTAGGTTAGCTAAACCCTCTAACTCCTCATAAAAATTGTCATGATCTCTTGAGGTTCTGGGGTCCTCTGCCCGCTCTTCTGCTGTTCTTGAGGTCCTTGGGTGCTCCTCTTCCCAACTAGTTACTGCTGAGGTTCTTGGGTCCTCTGCCCGTTCTTGTTCATTTCTTGAGGTCCTTGGGTTGTCCTCATCTCTGCTAACAAAATTGGACTGTACAGATTGATCGGTGAGACGGTGTGAGGTCCTTGGGTGGTCCCCTTCCGAACTAGTTACTGCTGAGGTTCTTGGGTCCTCTGCCCGTTCTTGTTCATTTCGTGAGGTCCTTGGGTTGTCCTCATCCCTGCTAGCAAAATTGGACTGTACAGATTGATCGGTGAGAAAGTTCTCGGACAAGGCTGTACGCAAATCGCGTTTCTGCTTGTGGGTCACCTGAAATTCACGATCATCAAAAACATCACTGCAAAACAGGTCAAAACACAGTTCATAATCAAACCAAACATACTTCACACTTCCAAAATCATCCTGCCAAAGAAAACCTGGTTTGGTGAACCCGAGGGTGCAAAACGAAGCAAAATGAAAATCCGCTACCAGCCAGTTCCTTGCTGGTGTGAGATCAATGTTGTGTGAAACTGCTCGTGGCCCCAACTCGGAGGCCATTCCCAAGCCGATCGGTTGGGGTTCGCCATCTCCTCGTCGCTTCCAGTCCCGCGGAATGGGCGGAGGGCATCTGAGATGCGGATCCGGCAGCCATCTGCTGGTGGGACATCGCTTGCTGAAGAGCCTGTTGAAGTTGAGCTTGATTCTGCACCAAAGGACCCAGAGCTGCCTGTCCTGAGACCAGGTAGCCGGCTTGACGCTCCAGGGACACTCCTCCCACTGCTTCTGGCTTCTGTTTCCTCTCTTTGGGAGCGGGAAGGATCTTGGGCTGTGGCAGAAAGGTCTCCTGGTGCTTGATCTGCTTCGGCTTGTTCTTTGTCGGAGGGTTGCTCTCGCTGTAGGGCTCGTAAGTGAGCTGCTGCTTGCAAGCATTGCACCGTGTCCAACGCCCGTATTGGTTCGAGCCATTGACCACCATGTGTTGTGGGTGATTGCAGGTGGTCAGCCGAGAGAGAGGAAGACGTAGATTGGCTGACTTGGCATGTTGCGAGAGCAGACGCCTCACCAGGCCATACCAACGTGCCTGAGCCACTTCCCGATCTTGCTCCGAGCGAGGTGTTCCCCTCATGGTCCTCAGAGACGCCATCGACGCCATCAGAGCGAGCGTTCTCAGATTGGAAAACACTTGATCGTTGATCGCAGCTGTCAGTTGACAAATCAGCTGACAACCCTGGTTCTTGAGACGGTGAGGCACAATCAAAAGGGAAGTCGATGCGGCAACGATTCTCAACTTGCTCAGATTGAGTTGGCTCAACTGAAGTGCAAAATGAAATTTCTTCCAACTGGTTCAAACCTGTCACTTCATCCTTCGCGTTCGAGTTGTAGATCTCGGCCAAGTTGACGTGCCAACTGCCCACACCAAAGTGGGAAAAGTGACCAGAACTTGCCGAACGTAAACCCAAGAAGACAAAAGCGGAAGATCCGCCCTTGCCCTTGCCTTCATGCCCTTCATCAGATCCATGCCCAAAGGAAGATGAAGAGCCTCGAGGACGAGGAGGATGTGGGCACTCTTCCCTCCAATGTCCCTTCTGTTGACAATTGGCACATTTGGTCACCTTCTTCAATTCCTCGATGGATAGCCTTCTCTTGTTTGCTGGTCTGGATGGTCTGCTGCCGCGGTCTTCAAAATGACGGCGATCTTTCTTTCGTGCGGCTTTCAACTGCTTGTTCTCCTTCCAGGAGCGGCGCTTGCCTTGCCAGTCTGCAAGGAAGACAAGCGCGTCATCCTCCGTCAGGTTCTGCTGCTCGAGGCTGAAAAAGATCTGGTCCGTCTCCTCTTCGGAATCCGAGGTGTCGTCATCGTCAGCCTTATAGTTGCCAACGCTCTCATCGATGGCAAGATAACTTCCCTTGCCGGTGGACTTGAACATGGACTCCTCCTCAGTGTCAAGGACTTGCAAAGCTTGATGCACTTCTTGATGCTGATGCCGCCCTCCTGTCAGGACGCGGAGGTTCTGCAGGCCTTGACGGTTGAGGCCTGACTGTTCCTCCAGCATGAAGGCCTTCAGCTCGTCAGGGATCGTGAGGTACTTCTCGGCACCTGTGACCTGAGCCTCCCGTCGGAGAGCGTAGGCTGCTAAGGACTCATCATTCCTGCGAATGAACCCTCGTACAAGGCAGCCCTTACGCTGCGTCTTTTCTCAGAGGACTCTTTCTCGCCCGCAATCACGTCCAAGACTTCAAAGATCCTGTCCAAGTAAGACGAGCTAGACAGCACTTCCTCTGGAAGGTGGTCTAACTTGGATTGAAGCTCCCAGTCAAAGGTCTTGAGACCCGGGGCTAGTTGTTTGATCGCCCCCTTCTACCTGCCCAGCACCTACTGTTCCAGCTGCGGCCTCGGCCGCTTCCAACTCCTCCATGTTCATCCCATAGGATCGCCAACCAAGTGCTCCGAGTAGCACTGAAGAGGCAAGCGGATGGAAGGCTGCAGCTGTTTCTCACCGTGGGGCTAGGCGTAAAAGGAGGTGTTACAACACCGCCAGGGCTTGAGACAAACAGCCCGAGGAAATGTTAGTTGGATGATTGCACATCTTCGTGACAAGTGACAAGTGGTATGAATCAACACCTCTACTGGACTCTATGCTTGGAGCCCCGGAGCTATGCATGCCTCACAATGCAAAAGCGTACCAAACACACTGCGCATCAGTCCGCACATTTGATCACATTTGTACGTGCATATCTCAGACCTCAGTTCTTTGACTTGAAGCCTTTAACAACACCCAGGGGACTCTCTCTGCTTGCAGGCACCTTCTGTGCACCCAAGGGGGCAAAACGCATGCAACTTTACAATCACCAGCAAAAATGGATTGAGAACAATGCACACATGGCCCCGGCGGTTTGTTTCCTGGATTCGGATTCGAAGCTCTTTGACAAAGACCGGGTTTGAAGGAAAATTTCAACATTCCTATAGTAGGTCCTAAACAAGCCAATCCTGCAAGTTCGCGATGACACCGAGAACCATAGCCAAGGCTAACGTTGCCACCGTGTGCGCTGCATTTTGTCGAATGCAATTGTTGTGGCTGTCGCTGTAGTGATTGTAGTACTTGTCAATGTTGTAGTTGGGGTCGAGCCTACAAAGCTCCAGTTCATTCATGTAGAAATGTTGTAAGCTGCCACACCAATTTGACCCGCAATTTAGACATAGTCCCCTACAGCTGCAGCTGGGCCGACGGCCCATGCCTCCACCTCTATGATATCTACCGGGTCATGCCTGAAAGAAGTGTTAGTAAACAGTACCAGGAATCGGACTGGAAAGCAAAGCAGGCATAACGTTCCACAACTGCCATACCTGTGTTGATGCTGCCGGTCACTATTAGGCCTCCGCCCTGAGTAAAGTGTGGCTTGGTTCGGTCAGAAACGTCCAAAGTCGCTACACTCTCCAAAAAGCCAATGTAGGCATAGTCACCCACAATGGCGATGTTTGCTGTGATCCCGAAACCAGCCTCACCTCCTCCCAGGAAATGTAGAGTATTTCCTTCATGCACCCAGCCCTGTGATGCGTGGGGTGGGCGGGTCTGAAATGTTGACAACTGTCAAGCCACCACCCCAAGTCTTACCCCATCCCACACACCGATGCCGGAACTGTGGGCGTAGTCTCCTACAATGCTAATACCAGTCTGAATTGGAAACGGGATCGTTAGTGCCCAACTTTTACCACGGCAGCGCGGTATGACTCAAGGGCCCTAAAGCCAAATGTCAACGGGGGCATGTGATCACTTGGCTATACAAAATA
>Ga0126342_10008806_pt1 | contig 18082 bp, 18 predicted proteins | sample Cyp1metagenome_FD_92528 | JGI IMG/M metagenome (GOLD analysis project Ga0126342, IMG submission 92528) | Coral microbial communities from Lord Howe Island, Old Settlement Bay, Australia - Cyphastrea 1 metagenome | ecosystem: Host-associated > Invertebrates > Cnidaria > Coral ... | reverse complement strand
CAAATTGTGAAACCACATCTCAACTCTTCCAACGACTTCTCACCTCTCGTCATCTCTTTTCAACGATTCTCATTTCTGTGCACATCTTCTTGACTCTCCTCAACTCTCTTTTCATCTCTCTCTCTCTCTCTTTTCTCCTTTCAACACCTTTGAACTCGTGTTGACTCACCTCACCTCAGTTCCACCTGTCCATTTTCTTCTCAGCCCAGTCGAAGTGAAGTGACATAGTTGCAAACTTTCTTGTTCAGGCCAGTTGACTTGCCTTTCATTCGATCATGGTTTTCAACATTCGATTGTGTTATCATTCTCCTGTCATGCACTATCATTCAATCGGACTGTTGATTGTTACCTGTGGGTCCAACGTTCATGCATGCTTGGGCCGTAGCATTTTTTCCAAGAGCGCGAAGAGCTGTGACGTCACGAGCAGCCATTTGTCAAGAGCGCGCGGGAGCAGCACAGCCGCACGCGTCTTTGAGTCCTGCTGCCTGAAAGGCCAAACGAAGAAGGACACGCAAGCAGCACAGCTGTGCGCGCCACCGGAATGCAGCGAGGCGTGGCAAACGCAGGCAGCACAGCCGTGCGCTCTTCTTCCCTGCTTCTTTCTGCTACACTTCCAAAATGTCGCCATCACAATCCAGCTTGCGCAGGGTCTCCGGCAAAATGACGTCGACCGGAACGTTGAGAAACGGCCGCTTGATGCTCAATTCCTCTAGGTACGGCGGCCAAAACAGCGGATGTCGTTCCAACGGAAAGCATTGGCCAAGGGTAAGGCGCAACAATGATTGCGGCAAAGGCACGTCCGCAAGTCCGCAAGTCTTGTTGAAAAAACCGCCCCAACACGAGGGTTTCGAGTTGGTCTGGTAGATTCGCGGTAGCCAGGGATTGATTGAAGTCAGAACCAAAATGCAAAAGCCGCACCTGCGATGGCCAGCGAATGCCATCCAGTGCCTGATCGAAATGATTGCCGAAGTGGAGCTCGCAGAGCGTTGCCGGCAGAAGAACGTCCTGCAAGGGCCGATTGAATGTCATGCCAAAGGTCAAGGTTTGCAGACGCCGCGGCCAGCGGATGTTGCAGATCGGCTGAGCAAACGAATATCCCATTTCCAAGTGCTGCAATTCCGCAAGCAAACCGATTTGTTGCAGTGACCACTTGCAACGATCCCCCAGATGCAAGTGCATCAGGCCGTATGGCAATCTAGCCGCATCAGGGGTCAGCGAAAACAAGCCGCCGGCACGCAGATTCTGCAAGCCGACAAGCAGATGTCGCAAGCCGACAGGCCAACGAAAGGACGGCAAGCGACAGCCGCCGCCGGTGAAGTTGTTGCCAAAGCGAAGTTGTTGCCAAAGCAAAGTTGTTGCAACCGTGGCGGCAGCTGCGCATTGTGTATGCACTGGCTGCCATTACAATACGATTTACGACCCTCAGCTGCAAAATAGTATTACGCACCCACCCGCAGCAGCGAGAAACCTTGACGCAACCATTCCACTGCGATCTGCAGAGACTGAGTTGCAAAAGCATAAATTGCAGCTCCAAAACCGGATCTCGGAAAAACGACCATTTTGAAGCACTTTTTAAAAGGAATTTTAAACGGAAAATCATCAGCACCAAAATGAAAAAATCTGCTACCAAAGCACCATTCGCAACTTTCATGCAGCCACTACAATCCGATTTGCTACAGGGGCTTGCAAAACACAATCAGAATCGCAAGACAGTACTGAAGAACAAGCGCCCTTCGAGCAGCCTTGGCGCAGCCGTTCCACTGCGATCTGCACAGACTGAATTGCACAACACACTAGAATTGCAACACGCTACTGCAGAACACATCGCTTTGATGCACCAGTTCCAATGCACAAAGTGTCTCAACACATGCAAAACACAATAGCACAGCATCAACAAAGAAGAGAAAAAGTCACCTGGAACCCTCAGTTACATTGCGCGCGCAGATCGAGAATGATTGTACGCTAAAGCGGCGACGCCTGCAACCGTCGCGCAAGTGAGCCAACTCTTCTCTGCAACGGAACTTCCGTTTACCCGAAAAACCCAATGTTTGGTGCAAATCCTAACATTCAAATCGCATCCATGATGTACAGTAACCAGTAGCAGTTCCAATGCGACCCATCAACAACGACTTGCAAAACACAATCAGAATTGCAAGACAGTATGGGAGAACAAGTACCCTTCGAGAAGCCTTGGTGCAGCCATTCCACTGCGATCTGCACAGACTGAATGGCACAACGCACTAGAATTGCAACACACTACTGTAGGACACATCGCTTGGATGTACCAGTTCCACTGCACAAAGTGTCGCAACACATGCAAAGTACATCAAAGTACCATAGCACAGCATGAACAAAGAAGAGAAAAAATCACTTGGAACCCTCCGTTACATTGCGCGCGCAGTTCGAGCAAGATTCCACGGCAAAGCGGCGACGCCAGGCAACCCTCGCGCAAGCGAGCCAACTTTTCTCCGCAACCGAGCCTCCGTTTACCCGAAAAAACCCAACGTTTCGTGCATATCCTAACATTCAAATCGCATCCATGATGTAGCAGTTCCAATGCGATCCGCCAAGAATGACTTGCAAAACACAATACAATTGCAAGACACAACACCTCTACTCTGCTCTACTTCTACCTCTACGCTTCTCTTTGCTAGCCTTCTCTACTCTACCTCTACCCTACTTCTAGTCTACCTCTAGCCTACCTCTACTACCTCTACGGCACATGCCAACTGGACACAATGATCTCTGGGCTAGTGAGAATGTGACTTCATGATCTCTTAAGGCACATGCCAACTGGACACAGTGATCTTTGGGCTAGTGAGACTGTGACTTCATGATCTCTTAAGGCACATGCCGACTGGACACAATGATCTCAAGGCACATGCCAACTGGACACAATGATCTTTGGGCTAGTGAGAATAAACCATCCGCAACTCGGAGTTTCCTCCATGAAACCTCCTTTGATAATTTACATAAACGCATTTTTTTTGATACGTTTGATACATACATATACATACACGTAATGAAGTATATGATAGTATATGTATATAAAATACATTCTAAGACTATGCATGGTTTGTCCGTCTACGTCCCTCTAGAAACGATTTCGTGACAGTCCAGGCAGCGAGTCCTGGCGAAGCGCGAGGCTGAGAAGAAGCAGCGCCTCGAGGAGCAGGAGCAGAGGGATTGAGCAGAGGGATCTGAAAAAAAGGGAACTTCGGATCAGAATGGATCAGACATCACATGACTAAATATATCTAAAGAATTCTAAAAATGTATTGCCAGGTATGGTGGTATAGTAAAGTTAGAAAACAGTTTGAACATCCAACTAACCAAGTACTTAGTTCTGGTTTCACACAGCTGGACTTCCATTTGTCAGGGACTTCCACCTTGACACACTTTGGAGGCGAAAGCCCGCGCATCTGCAAGAAGAGGCCGCAAGGCAAACCAGAAGCAAAAGGCAGCGTCCAGGGGCTGTAAGTTTTACCTTTTTCTGTGCTGAATTCCCATGCCATTGATTTGGTATTAAGCACTTGGGGAAAACCGCCAGAAGTGTGCTTGCATTTTATGTTGCGTTTTGATGCGTTTTGATGCGTTTTGGCTGTCCTTTTCGGTCGAAGCGACACAAGAAGGAATCTCTTAAAGAACATCACCACCATCTTTTTCCAGCAGAAAACAATCAAGAAGTGTGAATTGAGGCAAAAACCTAGCTTCGAAGTCTTACATATCGTGCTACATGCATCATACGAGTTGTGCAGACCTCATCAACAACTCCATTCTTGGTGTTGCAAAACAAGATTCATTCCTCGCCAGGGAGATAGAGCAGCCCCCACGATTGGAGAACAGAAGTTTAAAGAGAAAGTCGAAAGGCACTGATACTTGCTAAAATTTACTAAAGACAAACTTGTGAAAATTCGATGTTGCTTGTCGAATTCGTTCAGTTGGTTGCTTTCTGTTCCCTTTTCGAACGAGGCGGAAAAAGAAGGGGAAGGGAGAGGAAAATGAGCGCAGAGCCAACAGCAACAAGGACACAGCAACAAGGACAGCATCAAGGCCGAACAATGTAGCAAGATGCAAAAATACAACACTTCGCCCGTAGCACCAAATTATTGTTGGAAGGCAATGGGGTGAAATCATCGTTGAAATACTATATACAGATGTATACAGTATGATATGTATATATATATATATATACACATACACATATATTTGAAAATCAAAATGATAATATCATATATGTTCAGATTTCATTTATATATATAGACTTTTAGCCTCATCAGCCTGCCAGCTGGATCCGGCAAATGTCGGACAGATTAAGCAGCGACAAAAAGGTGCTACAACGGGCTTCACCACGGTCATCGCACATTTTCAGACATGTAAAGTGAAACTCCTGAAGACTCAAATGTTGGGACAAACATTCCAAGATGGTGAAAAAATGTGTCCAAAATCTAAGATGCAAGTTGCTGACTGTGGCGAACCCTTGACTTATAAAGGCTACAGTGTAAATCGGATGCCAATGAACCGCGTTGGCGCTTTTTGGTTTAAGCGTTACATCAAATGAACAGTGCATTCAAGCGCAAACGCTCACAGACCAGTTGCAACTAACTACTGCATCAACGAATCCGCAGTTTTCAAGTGTGCACAGCAACAGTTGTAGGTCAAACAACAACCATTACAGGGCTGTCTTCCCCTTGGCACTCAAGCCGGTCGAGCTATCCACAAATCGATATGTTTTTTTTTGGCACCGCATGCCACATGGCTTGAGAGCTAAACACAGACACATGAGAGACCGTGAGAGACATCAGAGATATCAGAGACAGGGCTGAGAGTAAATGGTCCACCTCATAATCCGCGGGGAGGCTGGTGATCAGCTGGTGACCAGCTGGTGACCAGCTGGTGACCAGCTGGTGACCAGCTGGTGTGTGCAGCCAAAGCTATAGCTGTGATTTCTGACATCTCTGCAGCTTGCAATCTGCGATCTGCAGGAAACATATGGATGATCCGAAGTATTGTGCTCAGAGCAGCGCTGATTGGAACATTTTTTTTCTGATTGGAACTTCGTCGTCTGTCAAAAAGGAGTCTGGCCATGTCACGAGGTTCTTCGTTGTCATGAGACACTGCAGGTTTTGTCAAATCCGCTTCAAATTCGCTTCAACATCTTCAAAAGAGATTTTGTTTGCTTTACAAAGTTGACAAAATTTGTCTCTGAGAGTCTGACGCACCAAGTCTGTCAGCTGCGCTGAGGACACAGCTGAGTCAACTTCTTCAAAAGCAGTGTGGCAGAGCAGCGGGAGCCAGCATGGTTTTTTGGCAGGACTCATTTTATTGTTCCCAATGGGTTCCCAATGGGTTCCCAATGGGTTCCCAATGGGTTCCCAATGGGTTCCCAATGGGTTCCCAATGGTTGTTTGACGGGGTGTGAATCAAGAACAGATTTATGCTGGTGGTCCACTGGTGGTTGGAGGTTTTTCAAGCGGATTCCAAGTCGCTCCAGCTTATCATTGCCAGTTGAGAGACATGTTTTCTATGACTTTCAGCAAAAAAGGTAAGTGGGGAAGTGTGATGTCATGCTGTTGTTTCTTCACATTTTGCCAGCTGAACAAAGATGACGTGGTGTACTTGGTCTCGAGATACAACCAGGGCTCGCAGCTTCTGGGCTGCAAAGTGAGAAGTGTGGTAGATTGGAGACACGAAGGAAACGATCTTTGAGTATGTGTGATTTTCGTGTCATATTTGCAACATTATTTTACAACTTCATTCCTCGTCCTTGGATGTGGAGCAAGGGAAAGCAGGAAAGCAGACTGCAAATACCCAGGTATCAAGCTGTGGTGAGGTTAGACTGCTTGGATAGCTGCTTGTCTACGAGAAGATTGACATCAGAGAAGGGTGCAGCAAGCTGTACAGTACATGTTCAAATGCTGGCAAATCAAAACTACCTCCATCGTGTTGCTTCATTGATCACCCCCGCAAGTGGACTGAAAGAATCCAACGCATTCTCAGGCCATAGATCTGATCAAACACTCGATATTTTTTTATGTTTAATGAATCTTTTTCAAATCTTGTTTGTTTTTCGCAACTGTCCAGTTGTGGACTGTGCTTAGGTCGGGAGTATGCAGGCGAGGTTTGCACCGACCAGAAGGCACTGATGCAAACATATGCAAACTGAACGGACGAGCACAGTGATCACCGAATGCACGCAGCAAGTGCGGCACATCGGATGTTTCTTTCGGATGTTTCTTTCGGATGTAAATCCACCAGGGCGCTGAGCGATCAGCGGCCGAGCAGGCGCAAATTGGAGCAGAGAGAATCAGAGAGAGTAGAGAGTTTAGATATGTTTAGAATATTTTGGAAGTTTAGATCCTTTTATTGTTGGTGCAACCGCCGTCAGACTTTGTTGAATCGTCTGCACACACACAAATACATATGTATCAGCTTTCACGACTTTACGACAAGTCATAGAAGATGTTTGTCAGATGTTTCGGAAGTTTTACTTCGGCGATTTTTGCCGTCTAAGCCCGACAAGCCAGTCATTGTCAAGGCGGTGAAGAGCCTTAAGGATGCTCTTGAGGCTCTGGAAGCTGTGGAAGCTGGTTCCGCTCAGCTTTTCTGGTGTGAACTGAGCAGCAACCTGCGTTGAGCAGCATGGTTTGCCGACCTTCGATCCTTACAATTCCTTGAGAGTTTTTTTGCGAAATACAGTGCTGCAGATTCTGCAGATGTAAGAGGAAGGGGTTCTGACTAGAGGCGCTACAGAAGCGGAAAGTCAGAGACTCGAACCATCTCCAACCAGCTCAGAGTATGTGAAAGTTGTGCAGTGCGGGTCCTCTTTGGAAAAATGTTTCGCGTCATAGAGGGCTATGCAGCGTGCAAAAGTCTCTTTCACAGACACGAAACGAAGCTGCCTGAGCTGCTAGAACGTCCAGACGCCATCAGGCTGGTCCTGATGACAGATCTGCAAAGCGATTGAAGGCCGCGCGATGTCCTGGTGTTACATGGTGTTACTGGATTGATGCCGTGTTCTGTGGTTCTTTTCATCCACACTTCGTTGGCTATTTGGTGCCGAACCTTCCAACTAGACAGAAGCAAGCTGAATAGCTCTGCTGACGGCTAGTCAAACCCTGTCAGGATGACAATGGTCTTGACAATCCAGTGTGGATACCCAGATATGCGGGGCCTACTGAGGGGCCTCCTGAAATTTCACATGGTGTCTATCGGTTTCTACAGCAGATATGAGCAGTGCTTGGTGAAGGCAGTGACACCTAAGACCCAGCTGCTGGAACCCAAGTCCTGGTGTGGCCCGCTTCGTGCTGAAGAATCGCAGCCAAGGAATAGCTTTGTCATGAAGATTGTGAAGCGTTATCTTCAGAAAGGTGAGACGGCGGATCTCTCAGAATCTCTCAGAGCCCGCTGTGCTAAGCCGTGGAGCTTCAGCAGATTTCAGCACGGTCGAGGGATGACTCCGGGATGACATGGGATGAATATTTCCAAATATTTCCAACGTAAGTTGCATGGATGGCTGCACATGCTAGAGAAGCTAAACAGAATAACTAGAATAATCACCAAATGCCTTGAGCGCATTTGGACTAGGATTTTCTTTCTCACTCAGGTTTACGACTGCAACAAGGCAAGGGTTGCTATTGTAGGTCCGGTGTCATGTGTCGGTCTGTGTTTGGACATGTTCTTCCATTGCGTTTGAGACATCCACAGTATTCCACAGTCCAGCAGTCCAGCATTTAATCATCTTTTAAAATCAAAGTGCTACGGTGCACAGCTTGGATGCCAGATGCCAGACGGTCGGATCTCGGGTAGGTTGGACAACAGTACCAAGCAACAGTGAGGCTCGGGTGCCGGAGCCAACAGAGATCCTGCCACTATCGTCATAGACAGAGGACAATGTGGAACTGGTTGCACCAATGCACCGCAAAATTCGGCAACACTATTCACACGCAATCCTAGCGTATCGTAGTAGCATACTCATGCATACTCATTTTTGAACATTGTTGAACAATATTGAACACCTTTACTGAAGCAGCAGAAGTGCGATCAATTTGCTGACCTGTTTCGAAAGAAAGTCAGTTTAGAGTCAAGGACACTTGTCGCAGTATATCAAAATCCAAGCCAATCAGCCTTATTCTCTTGACAATTTTGACTTGAGGCATGAAATGCTATAAGTCATGTTGGGAGGTCTCAATTTCACGATTCGTTGCACGAGTTCTTTTCGGAGCCGTTCCTGTTCCACAACAAAATCTCTCGCCCTCGCCCAAGGCTCACTGCTCTTCCTGGAGACTGGGGAGAACGTGTTCGAGACTCGGGGTGCGAGAGGGTGTGACAGGTGACAGGCGAAGGCAGTCGAGCTCGAGTCGAGCTCACCATATGAATTCGCTGAATTCGGAAGTCTCACTTTTCAGTGGCGCGCTGAGATGCGCTAAGCTTGTTGTTGCAATCTGGGACAGCTGCTAGGAGTGGGCTGGGCACCTTTGCTCGTGGTGGGCTCAGATTGAGACGGGCAACTCACGGTAACTCTTTTCATTCGGAGTTCCACGGAGACGCTCCCCAGTGATCAGCCTTCAAGCCGTCAAGCCTTGAAGCATCTCTATGAGATTTGTCATAGCACTTGCTTCAAAACCTTGCAGGACAAAACAAAAGGCTGAGCAGAGCGCTGCAGAAGAGGCGCCCATCAAATGTCTTGTAAAATCTTGTACAGCAATGATTGAAATCGGCGTTTGCTCTTTATGAGTGCACGGTCGATGCCATTTGCTCTCCTGCATTGACATCAATCTGAGTTTGAGACTCAAACGAATCTGTCAGTAGCTTTTGCACCTTCCATCCCTCTGTTATGGCTATGGACTTTCTTGATGATTTCTTGATGACCGGATCCCACAGAAACTGCAAGGCTTACAAAGATATCCAGGAGGACCCAGAGCTTGCCGCGGAGGCATCTAAGACCAGCTGATAATGAAACTGGGCTGAGATCTGCAGATATCTTATGGATTCTTATGGATTCTTATGGTGTTCTTGTTCTTTGCTGTCGGTGTTTGATTGCAGATGGAACCAAAGGGTTCGGGATTAAGATGGACTCAACAAGTGAAGCTCCTCTTTTCCCAAATCTGTTGGGATAAAGTCCTTTAGTGAAACAGCCAGGCAGCCAAGCCCAAAGGTGGCGGGAAGTCCAAAGGAAAAGGACCAACCACAAGACGAAGTCTTGAGAGACGAAATTCTTGCGCAGCATTTTCAAACATTCTTCAGCAAGAAGGACATTCCATACCAGTACACTGCCAGTATGCCATACCATTTCTTCTTTGACTTTCCAGCAGGAAAGTTGCCAAAAGGTGAAGTGCTGAATCTCTACCCGGGTGATGACAGAGACCCACTTCTGTCTTAAAAGAGATGCAGAAAACATATTAAAACATGTTATTTTTTTTCCAGAAAGTTGACGTCAGATGTGATCCTTGAATATCCTTGATGCAATCTGACGTTAGTTGGACACAGTCACAATATGTCACAATATGTTTCAGAATCGAAGTATTTGGGGTATTTGGGAGGTGGCGGCTTTGGCGGATATGGTGACTACGGCGACTTTGGCGACTACGGCGGCTACGGTGCCTATGGCTGCTATGGCGGCTACGGCGCCTATGGCATGGTGCCCTTCCGGTTGAACGGTTGAAGAAAACATACAGTACAGATAGTACAGTACCTCCCAAGTGCAGTTGATTGTTGATCATCCTTCAATCCTTGACCATTTCAAAGAATCGTAGGCTCAAAGATGCTCTGTAACGAAAGTGTTCTCGTTAAGATTTTTGGGAAGAAGCATTTTGCAAAACCGATCAAAGCTGCATGTCTCCGAAAGAATAAATAACAACGGAATAACCATGATGTCTCCGATGTCTTCTCTGCACCAGGGCTGGAGCAGCTGGGGCAGCTGGAAGGGCAAAGGCAGTCGGGACACGTTAAGAAATGGTGGGAAAGGATGTCATTTTGACGTTTTTTTTTTTTTTTAATTCGATCCTTTTCATATTTTTCTGTTTCTCTCTTCTCTAAGGGATTCACACTGATTCATGCTAAAAGCAATGCTTGAAGAGTCCTGACCTCTCAGGCAAGAAAGGTGGGTGTGATGGCGAGAGTCTGGGCCACAGTGATGCAAACATAAGTAAAACATTATGTAAAATATTAACAACTATTGCAACATGTTTCTGGAAGATTCTCAATGTTTGTCAATGTTTCTTGATCAGAGAACACAGAAATTCAGAGGATGCACCTCACCGCGACACAAAGCTCAAGCCAAGGACACCAGTTTATCACTTGGCAAAAACCATGACCGCTAGCGGTCACCAGTCACTCGATTCCTAGATCAACATCAGGCTGTGTCAGACAGTGTTGGTTTTCGAACCTAGACCTCAACGTCCCCCAGCGATGCAATCATCCACATCATCCACACCCACAGTCAGTCAACCTCACCGGCGCTCTGTGCGCTTGGCCACCAGCACATTGAGCATTCACAGGTCGCCGCCCATTCCCGTCGCCACCAGCCATGGTCAAAGAATCCTGGGAAGACGAAATAAGGGGTGAAGGCTTCTTGGAAGTGCTTAGAAGCCAATGTCCTTTTTACGGTTTTACGCTTTTTAGCTTGATAGATTTGATGGGTGCAGTGCACAGAGAAACAGAGAGAAACCAATACAGAAGCCGATTCTTAGCTGTGGCCTGTTCTTAGACCTCAGCACTCTTGTTATTTTATTGTCGATGTCGGAAAACGCTTTGATAGCTCATACGGCAATGTAAACTAAGCTCCCGAATTGTTAAGTGTCGAAATTGTGATCACAATTCCACTTTGATCCGATATACCACGAGTAAAACCTGCTCAGTTTGCCCTCTAAGGATTCGGTGAATCTAAGTTCAAAATCTACGAGTTCGCTGAAGGCTTGCGCGATCACGAAGCGAATGCCCCTCCGTATCTTGGACGGCGTTATTGCTTTCAATAATTTCAATGACTCATGGTGAATCTGCTGCCATGTTGCACCGGTTAAAATCGAATGCAAAGAAGGATCGAATTCATGTTCAGTCATGATTACTAATGGGACTAGATATTATGTAACTTTGCTATACGTTGATATATATATATATGTATATTATATATTATATAATACACACTGCCTACATGTGCATAATCACATACAAACACTAGATCAGCTCGTATTACACCAGCTTACATATCGTTGCATTAAGACTATGAGATGATATGACAGGATGTGATATGATATGACATGACACGACACGAACTGCCATAATATGAGTACAGTATATTATTTGTACCTCTATTGCGTAGTACAGTGTGATAACTCTATCTTGTGGCCATTCAACAATACCGAATGGCTTTACTCAGACGTTCTTCCAGAATTGCCATCTCTCTTCTGGCTTCCGTGGCCCTCCCATCCCGCTCCCATCGGATTGCAAGATATTGCAAGTAAGCGGGGGGATGACACATTGGAAATTGTCATTGTTCGGCACAGTGACCACCGAACTGGGCCACCACTGAACTGGGCCACTGGGCCACTGGGGCACTGGGCCACTGGGCCACTGGGCCACTGGGCTTGAAGGTACTTTGTTGTGTGGCTGCATGGCATGCACCAGGGCATGATTGGGCCAAGAGACTTGAAAACAATGCAGTGGAGGCGCAGCCGGGCAGACGCACGATAAGAAGCAGTTGTGTTGGGAAATGCCAGAAGTGGCGCAACTTGTGGCGTGAGGCTTTCATTGAACGTTGAGATTTCAGAAACTTCAGGAGTATCTGCATATCTCTACCCCCACCACTCCCCACCACTCCCCACCACTCTGAATCACCGACAACATCCGACAACTCTTTTGCTTCCATTGGTGCCAGCCCAAACAACTTTTAGTCTCTTTTCAATTAATTTGAATCATGTTTCGCAAGAAGTTTCGGCTCTTTTCGAATTGTTTAGACTTTTTACAGTGTCCCTGGAGTCCCTGGAGTCCATGGAGTCCATGTTCAATCCCCATCTGCCAGGCTTCGGCGGAAAGTGGTTTTCATGGTGCCATTGAGCCCACGTCCCTGGGATGGCCTCAATTTCAATTGGGGTTTGGCCTTCACGAAACAGCAGAATAAGAAGGCAGGGTAGGGTCGGACAAGCGAAACCGGAAACAATCAAGTGTAATCAAGTGAAATCAAGTGTAATCAAGATAATCAAGTGAACAGGGGAGAAGAGGTATCCCATAGGCTTGCTTTGGACAGGTCAAACACTTTCAAACCTGATGATCTCGGCTGGAAATCACTAGCGGCAGTTGAAACTTTGAATAACTTTGAACACCCCGTGGATTTGAGCGAAATTCGGAGGAACTTGGCTTTGTTTTTGGACACCTTCACCACAACTTTCTGAGTGCTTTCACCCAGAAGATCCGTGAACTATCGTCGTGGTACAGTGCCGAGAGGATCATAGCCATGGGGTGACTGGGCTCTGAGATCAGAGATGCATTGCTGTTGAAGCAGATCCCAATGCTAAGGATGGACTTGGAATTTCCTTGGAATCTACATGTTTCCTACATCCTGAACGTAAAGGGTATGTTTACCCGCATACAAGAGTGCATAGGAGTAGTTATGAGCATATCCACATGTGTATACCATTTTTGAACCCACGCAGCTTTTCACTGCTTGGAACTTGGAAGTCTGTGTCTTACCTGTCTGACCCTTTTGCACAACTTGTATTCAGCAAGCCAAATGACTGCCTGGTCGGCCTACTGGTCGGCCTATTGTAGAGCGAGGTACAGCATGGGTGGTTTCGGTGCCTTTCAGCTCGGCTGTTTTGCGCCAGAGATCTTCGATGCCGTCGTGTCAGTGGCAGGCTACGGCTTGGGAACCTCCGAGCCCAACAGTGGCTACGGAGCCCCGCAGCCCGCCAGTGGTGCCTGGGATTTTCATATGGGATGTGATCGAAGGATATGGAAGGTGCCATATGGTGCCATGAAGTCATGTTGAAGTCATGTGGAAAGGTTGGAAAGCTATGGGAATGATTGGGAATGTGATGGAATGTGTATTCGTTGTGTTTTGTTGTATAATTAACCATGTATAACCAGTCTAAGCATGCCCAAGCTACCTCTCCTCCGTGCCTTGTCCTGGCTACATGATCTACATGTACTTTGTGAATCTCTCAGGAGAGATTTTCGAGGACTTCCTGGAGACAGAGGTCTGCAAGCTCGCACAAGTGCCTGTTGTAATTGCTGTACATGCGCCCAGCGATTTGTGCTCATCCTTCAGAGATGTGGCCGCCTCAGACTGTGAGGTTAAACTTTAAAACCATGATAAAGCCATGTTTCCTCAGAGTCTGAAGGAATCTGAAGGCGTGTTCTGAATATGTTGGCAGCTGCCTCGAAATGATGAGATACGCTGAGGTGAACGCGATCATCAGCAAAGTTCAAGACGTAGCATGGAAGACCTACGCCTGGTCAAGAGCCATGCTGATTGAAGTTCCTGAGAACATGGCAAATTCCGACCATCCTGGGAAAAAGAAGCGGCTTGCCAAAAGCGAATTTGAATTACACCCCATTGCAAACGTTGCTATAGGTGTTTGACAGTTTTTCGTATGGTATGGTATGTCGGCTGCTCGCCATATCCAGCATGTAAACATAAACTATTTCCAGGAATGACTCCTAAGCCTATGTCCAGAGGGAACAGATGAACAAACGAATTATTTGAGGTTGTATCATATTGTATCTGACGTTTCGAGGAAGAGCAATCACAGCTACTTCAACTGCACGTTGCTGCACAACGGCAGTGAGAAGATGTTGTGGGGGGATCTCCGCCGGCTCTTGGAGGAAGCGGAATGGCGAGGCGCACTTCGGGATGTCGAGACGTTGAGAAATGCTTTTCTTTGCATATGAGATCCGCTCTAAAATGCCTATAAGATCTATAAGGAACTTTTAAATACGCAGTGAAGCTGATTTTCGTCCGAATCCGGGAAAAGGAATCAGATCTCATATGTATCATAATAAGAACTAACAACAAGAGAAACCAACGAACCCGAATGCAGTCACGTAAAACACCTTTGTAAAGCAAGTTATTTCAACCGTCTTGTACATTTTTCCCGTGTTACCGTGCCAGTGTAGATTGTGGAATAGGGAATGGGGTGGAGTGCAGAGGGTGGAGTGTGAAAAGAGTGAAGACAGTGGAGTCTTGAGAGGGGAATGTAATGTGCAGGGTATGAAGTGGGGATTGTGGTGTGTAAAGTGTAAAATGTAGAGTGTGGAGTGTAAAGTGTAGGGTGTTGAGTGTATATAGTGTATGTAATGTAATGTATGTATGTATGTGCGCTTATGCTACCTGCACGTTGCTACCGAGCAAAGGCCAGAGAGAGAGAGAGAGAGAGAGAGAGAGAGAGAGAGAGACAGAGATACGCACTTTGTTCAAGTCAATTGCATCCAATTGCGAGGTCTACAGAACCAATGCAGCCAGTCGAGCTGGGAAGACTCATGGGAAAGACGAGGATGGCGTGACAGACGCTGGTCCTGACATGTCCTGATATATCACGAGTGCCATGTTCAATAGATTCCCAGGGCTCCCAGAGTTCCTAGAGCTCCCGTGGGCTCCCTGAAATTGCTGACTCACTCGGGTGAAAGTGCCCAAGTGCCAATGCCGTCTTGGATTTTCGAATGGAGACAGAGTGTCAGATGCAGCAAGAGCTGCGTTTAAGGACACACACACAGACCTCCGTTGTGCCGAATTTGGCAGGAATTTGGCGATGGTGTTGCAAGATCCCTCCTGCGGACGGATTTCGAAAATGGACCGCTCAAAGTCCAGAATGACATACAATGACGGTTGCTTACAGAGATGCACGTATCCTCCACATAGGAACAAACGTAGGCTGGTGGATTAAAGCCCTCATCAACAACACATGTTGAGGAATACCCAGGCAATTTTTGTGGTTATTGCTTGAAATAGGGTGCTTGATTCTTCATGCAACTGGAAGTTTCCTTGTCCTTTTGCCCACTCGGGAAACACAGAACACGGCGATATAGCCCGCGCTACCACGTTCTTTGAGTAAGGCGACGGCAATGTGGGTCAGGACCATGGTCCTCAACAGTGACAGACTGGACAGACTGGGCAGACTGGACAGACTGGACAGACGACCCAAAAAATACATTTGCACTATCTGCAGTGTCCCTGGGGAAAGATGCCCATGTCGTCCATGTCTTCGAGGTGATAGATCCTTCAATCAGGGCATAGGCCTTTCTGTTTGTTTGACATGCTGTCGCACAACTGAAAGGGTGCAATCGCTTTTTTGAAGTGTTGGACAAAGCCTAAAGGGCTGATGGAACTTGCTGAGAAAACGGACCTGTGCAACAGCCCCTCAAGACTGAACCATGATGTTGCGGTCAACTTTGAATGTCAAGACTGGCACTATCAGATACTATCAGGTTTCGCAGGTTTCACGACAGATTTTTTCAGGCCGAGGTAGAGCCTAGGAGGACACTGGAGGACCCTAGATCCTGGTGGGACTGCAGGCCTTGGTCTTGGTCCTCCGATTAGCCAACGTCCAGCTCTGAGTGGGGTAGTGATCAGGTTGGCACTCTAGGTGCCAAATTGATCCAAATTGTGATTCGGGTAGCGGAACTTTCGCGAGGCAGTCGCCACATGTCACCAAGAGAAAAGGACAGTTGCATGGAATTGCAAGAATGGCCTTGGAAACGCGTGTTTCGATGTTTACCAAGATCACTGAGATACATTAGATACTATTGAACTAGGAGGCAATAGCAAGAAATTGAACATGTAGGTCAACATGGTGAAAGTATATGTATATATATAATATAATTATATAGAAGTACACTAGCCATTATCACATGCCCAATAAATTAGATAATTCGGAAGCTAAAGACGAGAATGCAGTGTGACACTGGACACTCACAGCTGGAGTGGAGTGTATTTCTTGTCCAGGGAATTCTGTATACGTCTGTATGCCTGTATGCCTATTGATGTTGCCAAGAAACTGAGGGAAATCTCCCACCACATTTCAACAACAGGTGTGTTGGATTCAGAAGCTCGCAAGTAGGCGCCAGCGAACAACAAAGATTTCATCAGATATGCATGGTTCGTGCTGTTAGCTTCTTGTACCTGCTGTAGATGGAAACTGAAATCAAACGCTGCTTCAACAAGTGTACAGCCCCAGACGCCACAAGCAAGTGGACAAAAGATCAAAGCCTCAATGCAGGCAACTTCACAGGGCTTTGTCGAACATTGAAGAGGGGGTTGCGGGTTTTTGTTTCCTTTTCTACATCTTTAACTCTTTTGCCCATACAATGTTTCTTGATGTTTCTTGTAGGTCACCGAGACAAAGCGAACTGTCTGATGTTCACAGAGTCCTCACGAGGTGTAACGAAGGCTGACATCCAAAGCAGGGTCCAACATGTCAAACTGTGAAACCTCGCCGAGACTTCACGAGATGAGACCTTTGCCCAAGGTGAGCGTGTCACTGATGCGCCTTGTGTTGGCACTGTCGTGGAGTGGAAGGGCACGTGCCCGCTCGTATTCGTCATGTTGATAGCAACGAGTGTCAAAAAATGCCCCCCCCAGTTATTATTCATTTGAGTATGGAAGCTGATGATCAATGGAATTCTGCGGTGCCGCTGCAGAATTTGCGGTGGTACGAGGTACGGCTGGCTGGAGTCTGCCTTACCTATCGACCACCCATTGGCATCTGCACGAGGGGGCAAGGCCAAACCACATCAAGATCCTATCCTGTGCTTGGGGCCGAAAGTCCTGCGGCTGAGCTCGCCGCGCTCTGTTCAAATCGATTGCATTCAGGATGCTGTCGTGCTCTCCTTTCCGAGTTGAACCTTCATTCAAAGCAATCATTGGTTCAAGATAATTCAAGCAACTATGGATTTTGAAAGCAGATTTGAACTGTCCACCAGAGATCATGGACTTCAACCATGCCACGGCAGATCTTTGTCCACCACCGAGATCTTCCGCGTGGTCCAAACCTTGACACATCGAATTCCGCTGGGAAATCGGCAAATGCAGCTTCCTCGCGAAGAGTAGTCCTACATTTTTGTCTAGCTTAACCTTCTCGCTGGTTTCATAGTCAGAAGTGTTGGAGGCACACAAGACACATGAACTTGTAGGAAACCTTTACTACGTTCCAGGACAGTTCCTTTCTAGGGATGATTCCTCTTCGGTTGGGAAAAAGTAAGAGATCCGTTGAAGCTCCAGAAACGTTCTCTTGTATCCTGCACAACGGACTGGGTAGCAGATGGCGCGCAAACAAATACTATCTTTCCACTAAAATGCGAGTGCTTAATTCAAGGGCCTGTTGAGAACTTACTTCCTTTTTTTCCCCCAATTTTTCAGTTTGGGGTTGTTTGAAATGCTTTTGTCTTTGTCTAATTTTATCGCATTTGCCCAAGGTGTCGAGAGCTTGCTTGAAGGACAGCCGCTGAGTCACAGGCTTACGAAAGTCATGGTGCAGGCTTATTGCAATCAATGATGTTTGAACAGCGGTAGGAGGTAGAAGATGCAACAATAACAGATGGTGTTGGTACTGTAAAAGACCTCAGGTATGTTTGAGTGCAGCCTTGTAGATGTACAAGCACATTCTCATTTGGATCCAGAAATTTCATTGGATCATTTCTTACTGGATCACACTCAACAGACTCGACAGATCGCGACTCAGATTGTCACATTTCATCGTTTTTTTTTTAGCAATTTCCTCATTTTTTGTTCTCGAGGCTTCCATGTGTACAGTGATGCAACTGGCCTTGGGGCAGAGGAGGTGCGCTGCTCTTGTTGCAAGCTGTGATCGAGTTCCGGTGTGCAGTGAGCCAGGTGGTGATAGCCTAGCCTCAAAAATCTTGAGCATTTGTGCCTATTTACAAAATTTGTAGTTAATAGTATATTTTTGTAGATCATAAAATTTCGAATATCAACTCCAAGAAAATTAAAAAAGCAATACTTAAAAATATCGAATGTTAGATTTCACATTCCCGCTCCAGCTCAAAGGTACGTGTCTCCCTCAAAAAAATTGCTTTTCCCTAGATCTAGTATATTACATGGTTGGGATTGCATAGGTGTATATATATATAT
>Ga0126342_10008805_pt1 | contig 18082 bp, 13 predicted proteins | sample Cyp1metagenome_FD_92528 | JGI IMG/M metagenome (GOLD analysis project Ga0126342, IMG submission 92528) | Coral microbial communities from Lord Howe Island, Old Settlement Bay, Australia - Cyphastrea 1 metagenome | ecosystem: Host-associated > Invertebrates > Cnidaria > Coral ... | reverse complement strand
TGGGGCGAGTGGGGCGAGTGGCGGATTTCAATTAATTTGCTAGCCCAGGGCAAGTAGGGCGAGTGGGGCGAGTGGGGCGAGTGGCGGATTTCAATTAGTGTTCCTCGTGGGCGCCCGCAATGTGATGTTTCAACCAGATTTATCCAACAGTAACCCATCATTCTTTCAATCTCAATGAACCAAAGTGTCATGGAATCCTATCAATCGCAGAGACCACCAGAAAGCTGCCAACCCCACAGAGCTGGACCTTGCTGATGTCTTCCGAAACATGCACCACCGAAGCCTGGAACAATGAGATTGTCAAGCACCAGAATCAAAGCCGATCATAGCCGATGGTCAAACAACCACGAGCCTTACGATGCGTGAGAGTGACGTTACCCAAAATCTGTTTTGTCAGCTGAGTTGGCCGGAATCCTTCGAGGATGTGCAAAAAATGGCAGATTCCTTGAGAAGACTGTAGAACATCAAAGCCACATTGTTCAACTTGTAGCTGTTGCCCAATCAACATCTGCCGCTCGCCAGGATGAGGCTTACCCCAGCACCTCTGCCAAACTTTCCAGCCACGAAGCATGGCTTCCAACTTGGCGGGGGGAGGGAAGCAACAAGAAAATATGGAGAAGTGAAGACTCTGCCCTGGAGACCGCGAACCCATGTAATAATGACTGTAGCAATAGTAGCAGCTGTAGTAGTGGCGTGTCACGCTGCAGACATTCCACCGAGGTGCCCATGCGACTCTCGATCCCCCTTTGCTATCTGTACTCTATATGTGGCAGAGGAACCAGTCTTCTGCCTCCTTATGCAAGCAATCCCAGGAAATATATGGAAATGTGCCAAAAGTATCCAAAAGTCAGAAGGTGGTCATCAATCAGTGCATCAAGCTCGCACTGCAGCCTTTTTTGCCTTGTCATCCGTCTCCAACATCTGCATGGGCAGAGCCTTGCCGATCCCAGCCACTGTACACGTGTTGGGCTGTGATGAAACGCTGGCATCCAGGTCAACTGGAGGACAAGTCCGGCATCTGGGGCAAGGGATGCACACAGCTGTGACTTCTCGGGTTCATTGCCCTCGGTTCAAGTTCAAAGATGTAGCTCGAGATAGCTCGAGTGGCTTAGAGGCTTAATGGCAAGTCAGGGATTGAAAGGATGGAAGGATTGATGGAATATATGGAATGCAGATGCATCACCGGAAATCCATCTGTAAAGTGGCTTAGAGGCTTAATGGCAAGTCAGGGATTGAAAGGATGGAAGGATTGATGGAATATATGGAATGCAGATGCATCACCGGAAATCCATCTGTAACCTTAAAGCACGTGGATACCGCACACAAATAAACAAGAATAGATCATATCATACCATCAGACTACTCGTGGATTCCATGTTCTCTGTTGCTTTTGGTAAATCCAATGGGTTGACAAATGTTCAAACCCTCTGTTGTTTCCTCGGACATTAGACATTGCCAGTCAAGCATCCACATCCCACGCTCAGAATGTGAACATGTGTGGTAGTTCGCACTCTTCCTTCCAACACCCTCAAATGCTCCTTCCAATTCTACTTGGAATTCACCAGATTACATTGAATTGAATCCACTATCTTTCTCCATATGCAAACAAACATGACACTTGGGTATATGATGATATATGATGATATATGATGATATATGATGATATATGATGATATATGATGATATATGGTGATATGTTATTCTATATGGATATACATATGTATATATATATATAATCATAATATATGATATGGGTCATTGTGAGTGTGCCCACACTATCCTCATCTATCCTCCATATAAGTAGCATTTTTGCCCGTTGGCGATGCCAAAAACCCTCCAAGTCTCTGCTGCTGCGAGAGGTGCGCTTGGCCGCTGAGACGGAAACCTGGATGGGATGCTCCCCACAGGCCCCAACCCGCCGGTCATTTTCCATCATCTGCAAGTCTTTCAGAAAGATGTTATGATTAAAGAATATTAAAGATGATAAAAAATGGTTAGAAGTTCGAAATGGTTGGAAATGATTGGAAATGCTTGAAAATGATGAAAAAAGAAATTCAAGATGGTTGATGCTTCATGATGTTTCTTAACATCTCCAAGCTACCCAGCTTCAAATGGCCATGTCTTGGCACCATCATGGAGGCAGCATCCAGCGGAAACCATCGCACCATGGCTCCATCTTTGGTCCTAAGCTCTCCAGGTACAGCATCAACTCGCTCCACCTGACTACATATGTATATATATAATTATATATATATATGCGTGTGTATATATATATATTGTTTAATACTGATATATAATATCTGACAAAAATGGCCAGTAACTAGACATGCACCATGGACCAAAACTTCCAGTCTTTCAGCTGCAGTCCAAGCCACCGCCGGCTTTCCGCCAAGATCCTGTGCACATGGGCGCGACAATGATGAAAGTACTCCGATGGAGACCCACCACGAATGGCTATCGTGGCTCGTTGCCAGTTGCATGGAAATTATGAGGTTTGAACGCTGTGTCTGATCATTTTTGGACATACCATAGGACCATAGGTGCACGAAGTCCGCAGCCAAGCAGCTGGCTTAGCGGGACCAGGACCTGCCCAGAAAATTTGCATGCGCTCAACTGGCTCAACCCTCTTGATCTGTTGGTGTGACGTCAATTTATTCGCACCTCACCACCTCGGCACCTCACCACCTCGGCCTATCTCTCAACCCTCAATAACCCTCACAGCGCCCCCACGGAGATCAATTCAAAACACTGTCTCTCCCCACACCCTCGATACCAGCAAAAATATGCAAAAATTGCATTCCAGTCCAATCTTCACACGCCTCACATTGATTTTGCTCTGTTTCATCGACACACCCGTGGCTTGTTTGGAAGATCATTTTGCATTGCCAGGTGTGCTGGTTGCAAGTGACCAACCCAATCGCGTGGCGCCTGGCCAAGCAATCCATCGCATTTGGTCGACATCATGTGCCGAGCCTGGCAACCCTTGAGGATCGTTGAGGTATTAAACCTGGTCTCACTGGGGATTTCTTACAGTATCACAGTGGGCACTTGCACTGTGCCGTTCAAAAGTCTTCTGTCTGGCTCATTGCTCCAATATGTTCCAAGTTCCAATATGTGTTGAGGAAATCGGCACCAGGAATTCACATGCTGCTATTGCATGGAAGTTTAAGCCTTGCGGTGGAAGCATCGGATTCGGACCAAAGAGCTTGTCGAAGTTGCTGGACCCAAGCAGAACCTCCTGAGTTTCTAGCAGCTCCAGTTTCTATACCACTCCATCCAGTTTTCATGTTTTCATGATGTTTCCTTGAACCCTATTATCAACATTTATATATCAACATTTATCAACTGTCATCAACTCATGTCCCTGCTACCTCTCAGCAAAGCCAGCTACCAGCCTCTGCTCCTCCCAGCTCCATCCAGCTCCCATTCCAAGCATCTGATCCCACCAGGGCGATTTTGTCCACATCCGCAGCGGGGCCAAGGCAACATCCGCCACCTGTCCCTGTGGGGTCTGCGGGTTCTTTAGCTCCAGGCGCACCAGGACGTTGCAGTACTGATCCTGCTCTCGAACTAGGCCCCGGCCACAAATCAGGTGCACATGCACGAAGCCTCAGCGTTGAATTAAGCTCTCAAATGAGGTCATCCTGAGGGAAAAAAGGCAGATGGAATACTGAATACTTACCACCCTGAGATCCCTGAGTTTAAATATAGCAACAGCTGCAAGTTGAAACTGCCTGCAAAGCCTTTTGCACTGGCGTTTTTAATCAACCACATTGGTCGAGTCACATCTACTCAAAGATGGTTGTCGTGGCAGCGTGGTCGGGATGCAAGGCATCACATTCGTAAGGCCTCAGCGAAATACGCTACCGGAACGCTGCCACCAAAGCGTGTCCTGTCCAGATCTTTCACATTCTTTCACAATCAACATCAATCAACCACATCTCACTGCTGTTCTCGCCGCCAAAAAGGCTGCATGCTGCAGCTATTCCAAGCTCGTTTGAGTCAAGCTTCAGTATTTGGCATCCAGAGCCAGCTCAAAGGCTTTGGCGCCCATGATGACAGAAGCATCCCAAGCACCAAAGCCAACCGCAAAAAGTGCCTTGGAAGGTGGAGGATAGATGGAGGGAGGCTCAGCCGGTCCGGGGTTTTCCGACACTTCAAGGGCACGGGATCTATATGTATATCTTATAGATCATTTGTAAATATATGTACGGTATATGATATGTATGTGTGTGTGTGCACATGTATCTCCTCATTGATTTATACCTATTTTGTTACTCGTCTATTTTACATCGGTCTGTACATAATACTGTCCTCTGCCCTACCATGCCGGTACTGTGTGAACTGCTTCCAAGCTATCCACGGCACTGTTTTAAGCAGATTTCGCGGAGAGCTTTCCAGGACGCGTGGCAACAGCTGCGCGATGAGCACCCACACCTGGCAATATCATGAAGAAACCACACCCAAAATCGTCAATGCCTCCCTGGATACAATCTTGGAAAACTTGATGCACTGCAACGGCAACTCCAATTGCCTTCAAAGTCTGATGTCATTGTCGTCTCAACATATGCAACCCAGTCTTACACTGCCAGCGCCAACCATCCTCAACCATGGCCAGGCCAACCAGTTCTCCGAGGTAGACACCTTTCACCCCATCACCATGACCATCACGGCGAGGGTCGCGTTTGGATAAGGTCTCCCAGGGGAAGGCCAGAGCAGCAACCTCCATCCGAGTGTCCTGGCATCTGCGAAGAAACAGCATAACAAGGAAGATATGATATGTGCAGCCAAAGGGTAAAAACTTGATAACAAATTGATAATCGACACAGTAATAATTGTGTAGAGGTGAAAGGTTGGCATCTCGAACGTCTGAAATAACAAAATCTATGGCCAGCGCTTTCCAAGTTTGACAGGTACTGCTATTCTTCCATAACTTGGAACATGTTGGAACAGCTCCTTCCGCCTTTTGCTACTCATCCGTTCAAGCAGCATGACACCCCACACGTCCTTGGGCTCCACTAATCTCCAGCGTCGATCCGTAGTGAGCAAATCAAACAGCCAGAGTTTGGCACCAATGACGCACACCTGCCTTGGTTTATCTTGGCTTATCTTGGTTTGGGGATGCTTGGGGTGTGTGATGGAGAGGTTGCTCCTGTGTTATTGTCAAACGTGAGTGATCAGTGATTGGGGCATGTTGTTCGCAACTGAACATTGGGAATTCAATCAGAAGGATACAAATCGGCAACGATGAAAGGCAAGTAAGCATCAAAAGAAGTTGCTCATAAAAGTCAGCCGATGCTGTTTTCTTGCAAATAAGCACGGCCAGAAGAAACAAACAAGACGTGTTCATCTCTCGTGCGTGACATGAGGCTCGATCTTGAAGCGGACAGGCACTCCCCAGCGTGGTCGACGCAAAGGGTCTCCCAATTGAGTATCCTCCACCCGACTACTTACTACTACTACTACTACTACTACTGCTCCTCCTCCTCCTCCTACTACTACTACTACTACTACATCATAAAAAGTCAAATGATGGAAGACTCAGAAGGCTTGTGAACTCTCAACAATCTTGGATCACTTGTCAGTGATTTGCTGCTTTCCACCACCTCACACAACACTATGTCTTATATTGTCTTATAGAATCGTTGGCTAGGGTCATCCTCCCAATTGAGTTAAATTCTGTTGGATCTCATGATCAGGTCCTGCCGTCTGAGGCGATGGTCTCGTGGGGTCTTCCGTCCGGCCTTCCAGGTTTCATCTCAACCCCGCAAGTCCTAGGAACTCAACCAGCCAAACACATCAAACACATTCAAACACCATAGGCTAAATATATGTGGAAACGGGAGATTCTCGCATGTTTCTTTAGAAATGAAGTTTTGGAGTTTCATGGATCATGGAGGTTTGTGTTGCTCAGGCATGAGCATTGAAGGTTCGCTTAGTTCGTTTCCTTGCTTCTTTTTTTGTCTGTCCTTTGAAGCTCGCAGTATTAGTTGCGTCCAAGGAGTAAGAAGAAAGTAGTTGGACCAGCATTGCTTATGCAGTAGTCTGCGCTGATCCTTGCTCTGTGCATTGTTTGAATGCTTTGCTTCCAACGTCTTTCTCTTCTGACCTAGGAAGACAGAGGATCCTATCACAATCAGCACCAAGCTCCACCGACCTGTTCCGCCGCTTCAGAATGCAGTTGCTTCACCATGTGCGGATGATCCAAGCCTCACTAGCAACCCAAAGCTCATGGCCAGGCTCTGGTGATCCACTCCGAGATTTGAACAAGCTACTTGAGCAAGCCTGGAATAGGCACATGAAAAATGAAAACAATGAAACTGCTCAAGTTCCTTGGCCTCCCCAGCCAACGACAAATATGATCAAATAACATCGAAATCGAACATTCACCTACAGCAGTATAAATCCAGGGAATTTAGAAATGTGGCTGAAAATGGCTGAATTCTGCTTTTTGTGATGATATGCGGCCAAGATGCCACCCACCTGATGCGCGCCATGCCTTAGGCAAAGGGTAAAAAATGAAAAAAAACATGTGCAAACTGCCGGATGACGGCCGATGACGGCAGGGCCCGGGGAAGGATCCAGCCATTGCTGAGAGGACGAACCGACCATGTTTCCTTTACATGCTCCATGGGCCAGTGATATCCTGTGATATTGCCAAGCCACACGATGGTGGCCTCGTTGGCCCCGTCATCCAAATGCAACCTGGTGAGGGCTGCTCTAAAATGATCCAAGTTTCATGATGATTCATCATGCAGTGCGCGGAAGGTCCACCCTTCTGGGTCTTCCGAGACCATCTACAGTGCTTCGTTTAATCCGTGTGTGGGATTCAGCGTCTTGCTGGCAAATTGCACCTCGTAGCTCGCAAGGTCCAAACTGTGATCTTTACTCTTGAATCCTGTTTTTTCAGTACTGCAATGCCAGCCATCCTTCAATGGAAACAGGAGGCCATGTATTGTGATGGATTGAAGGGATTGAAACCGCATTCATGCCGTCATTGCCAAAGTTCAGGTGTTTTTTGGCCATTGGTGCCTCAAATTCGAGCAATTTGGGCTTATTGATCAGGGACTTGAGAGACAGGGCACGCTTCCCAAAGGTTCAGCAGAGCCTCTTCGTTCCTCTGGGTGTTGAAACGCACACCCTCCACACAAACCTTGGAACGAGCTGGCGGGCACATAAATTCACTGCTTGAATAGACCCCTGTTTGTTGCAAGGGTGGACTACGATTATATAGAATATATTAAATTAGACTAGGCCTTGATTGATAGCGATTGTAATCTTGATTGATGGAAATTGATGGAAATTGTAGGCATGGCCCAGCTACTGCATCCACTATGAACCACTATGAACCACTCCTGTCACATCGGTTGATGTAGGGATTATAGGGGTACGAGGTTGGACCTAGTGAACTGCATGCGAGTTACCATTTTGACTTGGATGGCACGGCGGTTGCCCAAAGCACCCAAAATAGAGAAGAGCTGTAGTCCTGAGGCATCAGAATGTCTTGCAGCCATGGTATTCATTAGATCCTCTGAACCTGTCAATATGTTATTAACATTATTAAGTGTAAAACATTGTAAAACAAGGTGTCTTTGCCCTGCTGATCAATGTCAGATTTTGAGAAGTGTTTTTTCAAGAAGAGCCTGTCAGATGTCCAAGGTGCTGCTGGTTTGGCAGTCTATCAGCATGAGATGACAGGGATCAATCAAACTCTTTTTCTACGTCATGTCTCCTGATTGCCCCACTGCTAATCATGTATACATATATAATATAATTATTTATAATATAATATGATTATATGGATATATATATATATGTGAATATGATATATGATATTTATATACATTACTTCGACCGACCCAGTCCAGTTTGCCGTCATGTTTCGAACACATAGCCGATCAATCTCCAAGATATACGACCTGCCCAGTCCACTTTGCCGATCACATAGCCGGGAACCGTTCTGCCACATGTCACATCATACCCCGAAGCTCCAAGTTGCCACCCTCTTGCCTCTCAACTACACCAGATTAACACAATGATTCACATATGATTCATGTAATGCGGTAACCATCGGTAACCCAAACAATGACTCTGTAAGCGCTGAAGCCATCGGAGGGACCCAAGCCTCTCCCCCACATTGTCACATCAACCAAATGGTCTTCTCCCTGTAAGTTAGGTGATGTTAGGTGGCAGGATGACTCACTGAAACCATCTGAAACGTTCTGAAACCACATACCAAACTGCGCAGAACGAGTCTGCCCCAGGGGGTTATCTGCAGCTTGTGTTTGGAAGTCCTTTTAAGTCCATAAGTAGTGTTCTTGCTCGCGATTCCAGCTCAGCCAAAAGGAAAGAGGATTTCAGCGTCAAGTTCAGCTTTGCCAGGCTCCGCCTCTCATCATCCTCAAATCCCGGCGGGTTGTGCCAGGTCCAATTGATCACGGTGATCTCCTGGGCTACAAATAGTACAAATGTCACTCAGATTGGCCAAACCCCAGGAGAGTTTAATGTGATGTCATAGAAATCTCTGGCTTGGGATTGCCAACTAGGCCGCTCCACCTCAATCAAGACGATGTAATTAATTAGGAGATATTAGGAGCAACATCGATGGCTACTGGATCTGGATACTGTTCTTTTTGATACATTTCTGCGAATCCTTGCAGGTTGAAGTTGTAACCCCGCCCGCTTCCAAGGCAGTCTCGTCTTGAATGAAAACATCCCGAGACGGAGGCACAACACAATCCAAGGGTCTCTGAATCACTGGAAAGTAGGTCGAGCTTTTCCACTGCTACATGCTTCAATGGGAATTTCAGGATCCTAAAATGGAGGTACTGTACCATATCAGGCCATATTTTGTGGGGATATTCCCTTACATAGGCCTTACATAGGCCTTATATATGGTAGGTACCTCCAATGAATCGGTTCCTGAAATGGCCATTGAATGCTCTTTGCTGCCATGGCACACTCCAGCACGATCTTCGCAGGGACCAGTTGGGACGCACTCGGATCAGTTCGATACTCCAATGAAACGCCTCGAAGAGTGAACACCCCATGGTAGATACCCCCACCTGTTCACACCTGAAACCGTGTCTGATGGGTACGAATGACTGAATAATAATCTGCAGCTGCCCCAGGCTCAGTGCATCGCATCGTATTCTTTGAAGCCCCGTAACAGTCTGTATTAAATTAGAAGCGTGTGATCAAATCCAGAGCTCCCAATCGCAAGTGACTGCCGCGCAGTGTTGATAATGTTGATATAGTAGCAATGATATAGCATCCCGATCCATCCCAATTTCCACCGCCTTTGGCGTCTTGGCGATCGCCCAGCATGCCAGCAGAGCTAGGGCACGGTCTACCTGTGCAAAATTTGAACGCAAGGAAAACCTCAACAGCATAGCAAATAAATCAATAAATGCCGATAAAAGGGTCCGTTCGATTCAAGATCATTTCTTAATTAGTGGCTGCATTGCATGAAGTGCTCATTTGGTTTTGCTCCGCCCGCACTTTCCCAAACAAGAAATGATTCCCACAGCGCTGCTGCCTGGAGAAGCAGGGAGAAGCAAAGGAGAAACAAAGCCTTGTGCTTTGCAAAAGCTGCCGGTATGCTGGCCCTACACTACATTTAGCCCAGCCCAAACCGTGCAGAATTCTTTCATCAATAGCATCATTTGCAGTCCATTCGTCAAGTCCCTGAAGGTTTTTGGGGTGATCATTACATATGCATTACAGGCCGCTCAATGCAATATAATGTTTTGATGATAGCTCCAATTACAAGCCAAATCCCTCTAACTTTCGCAAAGCAGTAGCTGGGCAGCAGACCCATGGCAGCGGAACAAATGCCGCTGCAATCACGAAACCACCAAGGCAAAGAGCCACACCTCAGAAATGGCCGTACTGAACTGCTGATCGCATTTTGGCTAAAGGGGAATCTGCGCCCAGAAACTTAAACTCAACTGCTGTCAACAAATGAAAGGGTCACAGTTTTACCGAGATTCCAGGGAAAAATGGTAAACAAGTGTCACTGTGTCTTCCTGTTTATCGATCAGTTGACCTTCTTTGCAACAACATAATATGTGCGTTCTAATGTTAGAGTAAGCGTAGGCGTATGTATCTGTGTAGGTAGCGATACTGCGCACGACCCATGTAAGCACTGCATCACAGCACCGCAGTACATTTTCACAGAAAAGCGCCGATCCGCTGCTTCTGGTGTTGGGTTTCTGCAATTGTAACACCTACCGGCCGCGATTCAACCTGGCAGGCAATGGAAAGCGGCCATGGCATGGACAACTCCACCACTTTGTAGCCAGCTTCCCCAACCATGGGCTTCTTTGCAAAGAGCTCTCCTGGTTTTCCCATGTAGACCTTTACGAGAGGAAAACCATAAAAAACCATGCTCTTCGCAAGTTTTTGGACTTGAGGAAAACAAAGGCGAAAACTGATGCACAAACTGATGCCGTTTGCTGACAAGGCTTTGCACTAAAATGCGTCCAAGGAACACAATGACTTCTTCGGCGCGGGTTGCTGAGGCAAATCGGCGGTGGATCTACAAAGCCATCGGCCTTGCATGCTTTACCACAGCCGCCAAAGCCCAGTTTGGCGGCCATCTCCAGAGCAATCCTGGTGAAACATCGAAGTCTGCAGCTGGTCACAACATGTCACAACAACCAAAAAATAATAACACTCGTTCTCTCTTCATTTTCTGCCTTGCCCCAATTTCCTTACGATCCCCATGCATCTTGAATTCTTGTGTAATGTGACACAGGCTTATGAAGAATTCTCGTGGTGAGCGAAAGCCACATGAATGGCAGACTGCATCTGACTGCATCTGACTGCATCTCTTTGCCAAGGATCTCTTTGGCCAACAACGCCGCCAGTTTCGCTGCCGCCGTGATCTTCTCAGTGGTAGTCACTGGGATGGGATCTGGAGGACTTGGAGGTTCCATCACTGGTATGGGTTTCTCATAAAGCGCCTGGCTCGGCACTCAGGGGGGCCCGTGCAAACGAGCACGGGATGCATAAAAGAGATGCATGCGTTGATGTGATGCAAAATGTATGCATTAAATTATAATTTATATGTCATAATTGCAATGTGTACAATGCGTAATATGATATACGAGCTCGCACCCCTCAAGAAATGCCCTCGCAGGATCGGTGACCGGATGTGACAGGGTCAAAGATACCCTGCCTCGCATTTGGCGCTCAAATTTCCATTGAAGATATTCTCGGAAATGCAGCAGCGCTCCCAGGCATCACCATCCTGGGTCTGGACAATGGTGTTGCCCCGGCCACCCCATTTTGGAAGTCTTCAAATCAAACCCGTGGTTTTGAAACAAGGGGTCCAAACAAGGGAAAACAAGTAAGCATAAATTATAATATATGCAACCATCAACCTTGGAGTGCCAGCACACTTCTCAATTTTTAGTCCCAGCATCATTATAATGGAGGAACACCAAATCTCCCAGCGGACAAAACATAACGCTTGGCTGCAAGTTCTTGCTCTCAAGTGCCTTGTGTATCCTTCGGCACTCCTCTTGATGTGGTCGGCAGTTCTTGGCCGCACCTCCATCGACCAGGGAAGGTGTCTGGTCCAACGGACACTTCGCTGGCGGTGCCCAACTGGGCACGCCTGCGTCGTACTGCGGGATGCCCAAGGATCCCGGTGAACAATCGATGTAAAAGCTGGTGCGGGTCATGACAGATATGACAGGGGTTGCCTTTGAACCCCCTTGTGCCAAATGGCTGCTGTCAGCGCTGGGGCGCATGAAGCCCTCTAAGGCCCAGTCTGCCAGTCCGCTTTTTGCTTTGACCCACCAGCCAGCTGGCAACTCAATTATCATTGAAGGGAAATCATAGAATTACAAGCTTCCATTCCGAGCCCTGTAACTGTTGCTCAACAAACACGCGGGTACCTATCCTTTCAGACTGAACGGACAGACCCTCAACAAGATGCGGGACAACTCCCTGATAAATCTCTAGTGTGGGCAGTTACTTGTGTGGGCAATTACTGTGCTCTGCTGTTTGGCCAGAGCTCCCATGGTCCCATAGCTTCTATTTCCGCACCCAATGATCCTTCTACCCGATTCTACCCAACCAGCTGAGTCACAGGTCTTCAAGGACCATTCCTGCTCCATCTGCAGAGCAGCCTCTGACTACGGCTCAAACTTCTTCGGGTCGCCCATGGCATCGCAAAGCGAGGCCACACCCGATGGGGCCGTTGCGGTGTGCTGTACGTGTCCTAGTTCTCAATTCCACGCTTTTGGTATTAGCGCGAGTAGGATCATCGGGGGTGCCTGTTGGAAATGGTACGAAGCTATGGTTGCTGAAAAATTGTATATAGTTCGATGTAGCCACTTGCGACTCTGCTTGGATGTCATCCCATCGACATCTGGTCGAATGGACAGAGTGCTTTTCTGAGTCTTCCATGGTTCTCCCTCTCTTTCTCTCATGGAAGAAACATGAGTAAGTCGGTGTTGAAGCTCATATTTACAGTTTCTGAGCCGCTGCCGGACAGTCTTTGGTCCACATTGCAGCAACAACGGCTGCGGATGCGCACAGGCAATAGACTTTGCTTGGTTTGGCAGAAGCAGGACAGACCGACGGCAATGCTTGTTGTTCTTCCACGTTCTTCCCCCCAATATTCTCTCCAGCGACATGTAGAGATGATCGAGAGGCTCTACCCCCCATCCCAAGTCTTGCTGAAAATCTTCCAGGTTCCCAGCAGTTTCCCGAGCCGCCCGATGCAACCAACTTGGCTCTGAAGTGGCGATAGCCAAAGTAGCTGAGGTGAAGGCTGAAAGGCACCCGAGGCCAATCCTTGGTATATACTTTCCGAGGCATTGATGTGTCTGAAAATAAGTTGTTTGACTTAACTATGCTTCGCAGACCAACAGGTCAATGGAAGCATTAGCCTCTTGAGTGAGAAATCGTTCAAGAATCCAGTCGAGTAGAGCCAGGCTGAGCTACCCGAGAAGCTAGGCGTCGATACAGTACAGTATGGTCTAGGAGTCAGGGCTCCGCTCAAGAAAATCCAGTCGTGGGATGCTGGGCCGTATCACAGGGAGGCTGGAGCTGGAAGGATGCTGCTCCACACCACCTAACGGACCTAACCACTGGTCCAAGCGGCTCATCTTCCAAATGTCATCCTTCAGATCTTTGGAGCGGCAACTGCCAGCCTCACAAAGAGCTGAATTGAAGCCGTACTCCTGCATGACCTGGTCACAGCTGCTGTAAACCTTGTGAGATCTTGTGAGGCACGCCCTCAATCAGAATCCAACAAGAGGTGCTTGACTGGGCCAAGTTAGTCCAAGTTTTAGGCTCATCGGCTGCGTCTACTGGGAATAAACTCATGGACTCATGGGTTTCAAAGTAAAAATTGTTCAAGTGTTGGCACTTTTTCAACACACGAACTCGGGTCCTGATGGGCTACAGAGTCTATAGTCTATAGAGATGTAGGCAAAGCGGCGTTCCAAATGTGGGGCCTAAGGCATTCACATCGCGACCAGATCCAGAATTCATCAGTCATCGCTGCATCGACCTGCAAGTTTGATGGGTCCAAGGGAAAAAAACTGGAAAAATGATGAAAAATGAATTTGCACTTGCATCGCCTCTGGTTCCACAGCTTCTACGTCCAGGCTGCGTGCTTTCGGATTGACAGGGCCAGGTTCACAGCAATGGCAGTGCGGCTGCCCTTCTCATCTGGCAACGCCGGACCAGAGGAAACCATGCATTAAATTGCCCAAAAAAAATTAGGGACCAAAATCCGGTTCCAACACCCACGCAAGAGAGGACGCAAATGTGAGAATAAGAATTATTCCAAAGCTTCTTGGAAACAGCCCTTCCAAAAGATCCAAAACAACATACAATAATTTAACAAAAATTCTAAGGCAACGATGGCACTCCATGTCCTTTCTTTGCCCCGGCCCCCCTGCTTGGATCTGCTGGTGCTCCGGTGGTCCAGCTTACAATCATACAATCACCAGGTTCTCCGGCCCTGCGGAAGGCGGGGGATGGGGACCTGCAGTCCTCAGTACAACTGGTCCGTATCCCATCGTATCCCATTGCTTTCCTGTCCTGCAACCTTCTCAAAGAACTCCCGCGACCGGGGCAACAGCATCCTCTCTCAGCAAGAGTTCAGGGGGCTGGGGAAAATGTCGGGAGTGCAAGGGCATCTGCTCCGATTATAACAATCAAGTTTCAATAGCATAGGCATAGAAAACTATAACATCTAAAGTTAAATGTGACTGAATGTCATCCAAACATTCCAAAAAGAAAGCAACTGATTGCGACGTCTTATAATTACTCTTCAGCGAATGCACTTGGGCACGGCATATCTTGCCCTCAACTTCATGTGATGTGACAGAGTCCTTTTGTTCCATTTCATCACAAGCGGTGGGTGACTTTGAAAACTTGCAGATGCTTTGGGATCTCACAGGTCCCGTCTGGCCAAACTTAAAAGTGCTCCGTTGTGAGCGGCCCATGCCAACGGCTGGTCAGTATTTCAACTCAGCCGCCACAACAAGGTTTTGGCAAAAGAATGTACAAGTATGTAGGAGCTTCAGCAGCCAGCCGACAGCACTATCACTAAACTCAAACTACTATTGCCATTCAGAAGGATGCTGTTCAACCTGTTTTTCATGTTTTTTCCACGGCGTTGCTTTTTCCAAGACGCTATGGAAGTAAGACTTTTCAAAGATCACGATGGAATTCAGTTGATGGGTGAGGAGTTGGTTGGTCCCAATACAGCAAATCTGCTGCAATGCATTCCGTGCTGTCTCCGACTCTTGACATTCCTTCGGGCTTTGTGAAACACAGGCGCATGGTCGCGCCAAAGACATTTGAATCTGGAGGCGTGCCCGTTGTCCCGCCTACCCAACCCAAACACTTTGACTGCCGGACGACTCTACTTCAATACAGGGACACTTGCCCCCAAAAGACTCCTTGCCTGGAATTCAGCACATGGCCCGTGCTCAAGGGCAATGTTTCGCACTTGGCACTGCAGCAGCAAGAATCCTCTGTGATTTGGTGCGCCATCATGTTGAACTGGACTTTTGATGCCAGGATTTTTTCGCAGTCTGTATGCATTCACCTTTTCCGCGAAATTGGCGCAAATCTCTCTACATCTCTCTACCACATCCAAAATATCCAAAGTCACGGCGGATTCTTGCCGCTGCTCGACTTGAAACAAAGATGCGCAGCGATGCTGGACTTCAGCCAGCTGCAAGCCTAGCGGATCGTCAACTGGGGGCATTGTGGGGGATCGCCCCTCTGCCCAACCATGGTCAAACCTAAGTTGGTACGGACTTTGCACGAACCATGTTAGTGATTCTAGCAATGTTACGTTGTTGATGTATGTTCAACACTGGCGGCTTTCATCTTCATTCTGTCTTTGAGCCTTGCTCTGCTCCAAGGCCACTGTAATGTTCACTGAGCCTACTAGTGGTCGTTGTGACTCAACCTCAATCATGAAAATGTTTGAAAAACAAACTCAAGGAGACTTTCAACAAGCCACGCTGAACCCGCCTTTTCCAAAGCCTATTGTTTTATGATGCTGCCACCCACCCTGCCAGTTCCACTAGCCTCGTCAATTGGAACCAGAGGTCTGTGGCGGGGCGGCTTTTTTTAGTGCTTCGTCAACTTTACTGGGCTGTTCCGTTCTTGCTCTTATTATTCCAGTGGAAGATAGCTACGAGGATTGTTCCTGGCATATGGCTTCATATAAGTCGAGCCTTTGCGATGCTTTTGGTTGAGGTTGCTGTGTTCATCATGGTCTTTTGCTGATCTCATATATCAGAAACCTCTAGAAACCATGACAAGATCCTACCAAGTCCCTTCAGGTCAAAAACTCAGAGCTAACAATAGCACAAAGCGTACATATTCTTGAACAGAGACTTGAATGAACATCACCTTGACGAGATCGTCCTTTTAGTTGCACAAATTCCAGGGAAGCCCTCAGACCTCAACATACTTTGCAAAGAAGTCCTTGAACTCGTTCAGGTCAACCTCAAGGAGCAAAAGGCCCATTCAGCCATTCATGTCAAAGAATTTGTGACTTACTTCAGCTGCAAGGACTTTCTGTTCTGCTGGGATTCTCCCAACATAGTTCTTAGCGTCTTAGTGGACAAACTTGAACAAAAGCAAACTCTGTGGTGGCCTGCGGAGGTTCACCATCATCATCCTGCCGATCCTCCCGATCCTGCCGATCCTCCCCCTTAACAAATGACCAACTTTGCATCCGAAGGTACCTGTCCGTCGTTGTTGGTGTCTGCGCGCCACCAGAGGGCTCCAATTTGCTGCCGGGTGATATCCGGCGCGTGCTTCAGCATGAAGCTTGTAAATATCTAAGAGCAGCTTTGGGCTGGGGTTTTGTACAGCCCCAGATGTTAAGCAGAGCATCCAAAATGCCAAACCATACAAGAACGCCGAGTGTCTGCTCCAATGTTTGCCATCATGAGGTATTGTAAGTTCCATGGGTCTTTAAAATGTCCGATTGTATGGCGATGGATCGTCTTCTGCAGAGATCCGTCATATGAAATCTCCCAGTCGGAAGGGAGAGCATCAGCTTGTCAGCTACATCAAACTAACAGTATCAAGTTCGATTCAATTCCGTTTGGGTACTGTACCTCTTGACTTTCAGACCACTTTAGTTTTCTCGATTTCATGTTTCCTTCTGTCTGTGGTCTACAGTATGTCTTAACTATCACGGTGACCAAGAAGACTTCCAGCTTAGGCTTAGAAAGGGTTCCCTCACATTCACACAGCCACTTCCATCCAACCCATTTCAACCCATCAAGGCAAGGAGCCATAGGCGAAATAGCGCCAGCTCCGGTCCATCCACCAAGACTTCGGAAAAGCGCCGCTGGCGTCTCCGTATTGGCCTTTCGAACCTGGGGAGGGGCCAACCGTGTTCGCTCCTTGACCTCGGGTCCCTTGGGTGTTGCGCCCTGTCCATACAGTCCATACTAGCAGAAGAATCCTGAGAAGTCCTCTGACACAATTGAGATCTAAGAATTTCTAGTAACCTCATTCAAGCCACCAGGGCCACCCGAAGGGGTGAGACAAACGTCTGGAGTTAACTTGCCAGCCAGCTCACACTTTTCCGATCTTTTCCGGCTCAGGACATCATGTGCATCTCGTGCCTCGTTCAAGATCGCCTTGAGCTGTTCTTCTGTGGCTGCTGCCTTGGGTGTCGAAACCCCGGTCGCTCACAGTCCTGTTCATCCATGCTCCTGGTTCTGTTGCCGTACCCGATGTGGGACAGAAGATGCCAGTAGCCCCTTCCCACAGTCCAAGGGTATTTTGTGCTCAAGTCCAGCTATATGTATATATATATAGCGGGGAAATTCAATTCAATATCCCCGTCCTTATGATTGGCATACTGCTTTGCAAAGTCTTTTGGGTCGATTCATCATGGGAGTTGTTAAAACACCTGGTCTGAACCTGAGATGCCTGGAATAAAACAGACGCCACGGTGCTGATGGAGCTGCTGCAGCCTTGGCCTTTGCTGCCGCCTTGCCCGGCTTCGCGGCTGCCTTGGCGGCTGCCTGAGAGTTGAAATTCAGGCGCCTCAGCGGTTGATGCTGTTGCCATTGCTGCATGTGTATACAAATGTTATATGAGTGCGTATAATTTACATTATGTATGTAATGTGATGCGATGTGATGTAATATGATGTAATGTAATGGAATGTAATGTAGTGTAGTGTAACGTAACGTAACATAATGTAATGTAAAGCAATGTAGGTAGGTAGGTAGGTAGGCAGGCACGGAGGTACATAGATACGTAGATACGTAGGTACGTAAGTACGTAGGTACGTAAGTACGTAGGTACTTAGGTACGTAGGTCCGTAGGTACGTAGGTGCGCATGTGCGCATGGTCGCATGTATGTATGTATGTATGTATGTATGTATGTATGTATGTATGTATTCGTATGTATTCGTATGTATTCGTATGTACTCGTATGTATTCGTATGTACTCGTATGTACTCGTATGTACTCGTATGTACTCGTATGTACTCGTATGTACTCGTATGTACTCGTATGTACTCGTATGTACTCGTATGTACTCGTATGTACTCGTATGTACTCG